>Ga0065711_1028663_pt1 | contig 39884 bp, 13 predicted proteins | sample Hoacrofraction12_FD_59098 | JGI IMG/M metagenome (GOLD analysis project Ga0065711, IMG submission 59098) | Hoatzin crop microbial communities from Cojedes, Venezuela - Epithelial fraction 12 v2 (version 2) | ecosystem: Host-associated > Birds > Digestive system > Esophagus > Crop | place... | reverse complement strand
ACTAGACTCAGCGCCGCTGATGACAACCCTCTGAGTTCTGCCATTCAGCCAATTCTCAATCCACCTCACTGTCTACTCATCTAGCCCACACTTCCTCAGCTTCCCTAGGAGGATATTATGGGAGACTGTGTCAAAAGCCTTGCTGAAGTCGAGGTAGACAACATCCACGGCTCTCCCCTCATCTACCCAGCCAGTCATGTCATCATAGAAAGATATCAGATTGGTCAGGCAGGATTTCCCCTTGGTGAATCCATGCTGACTACTCCTGATAACCTTCTTTTCCTCTACTTGCTTGTTGATGACCTCCAGGATAAGCTGCTCCATCACTTTTCCTGGGATGGAGGTGAGGCTGACCGTCCTGTAGTTCCCTGGGTCCTCCTTCTTGCCCTTTTTGAAGACTGGAGTGATATTGGCCTTTCTCCATTCCTCGGGCACCTCTCCTGTCCTCCAGGACCTCTCAAAGATGATGAAGAGTAGCTCAGCAATGAGATGGAGAGTGGCTCAGCCTGGTATGGAGTTATCAGTAGAAAGAAGGAGATCCTACACACATTACGTCAGGAAAAGAAATGAGCTCGTGGATTTTCAGGTACGTTTCCTGAGGTTCTTACTACCAAAAAATATGATCATAACCACTCTGTGCATACTCCAGGCAGGTATACTATGAAGACAGTACCAAATCATGTCTTCCTTCCTTCTCCTAGCAAAATAAATTGAGAAACATCTCACCTATGAACTCCAAAAATGTCAAAGCCAAGGGTTTCTTTAGTCTTCCAAATTCCTTGGCAAGTTCTAGGCTTATTATGTCTCTGTATAGGGAGTAGCTAATGCGTGATATGACAGTGATGGTATTCTCTCTTCTCTGGCAAGCAGTCATTTAGCACTGAAATCTGCAGTTGTTGGAGTGTTGCAATACTGAAAGCTGTGATAACTTTGGGGTACATACAGGGACATAGAGAAATCTGGTGGCAAAATAGGAGAACTTTAGCCCAGTCACAAAATAGAAACTTACATCTCCCCTGCCTATCATAATAGCTAGAGGAGTGGAACCTGCACAGTGTAAGGAATGATGCAGGGGAAAATTGTGCCAACTGGAATATTTACCCTGTTCCAGTTGATGCTTTCTGTATTTCTAATAAAGTCATAAGTCCTTAATAGTTTCTAGAAATGTCCACACACATTTTTATTCTTGTTAGATAATTACAAACAGTTGCGCACTTAATATTTTTATTTAGACTTCAGTGTAATCTTGAGCCAAATGCATCACTGGTATAGTTCCACTCACTTCATTCAATTACACCAAGTCTGAAGCTGGCCTTTTGTAATTATTTCCTGACAAGACTTTTAAAAGGCTAAATTATGAAGCAACATTTATAGTGATCACTGCAAGCGCAGATTCAAAATTATGGTATTGAGTTAAGAGCTAGAGGCTTCTGGTTGAGTAATCAAATCTCTTTATTCCAAACATAAAAGTCTGAGTCTGACTCACTTTGTTATATTTAAAGTCTAACTGAAGACTTGCAATATTGAGGGCTTACTTCAAGAAGCTGGTATCGCACTTTCCATTAAGGAAACAGAGAATGATATTACACTTCATTTGCAATTTGTAGTGTTAGATAAGTTGGATGTTAAGAGTTATCTGTAATTTCACAACTCAAATCCTTACATAGATTTTTCTTTTCATAAAAATGTTTATTTGTATTATTTTACTCCCTCTCTGCATCTTTAAAGACAGATAGAAGAGCCAGCCACCACCCCTCCCCCGACTGTTGTAAAGGATGAAGTAGAGGTGACAAAAAATCTTAAAAGCTCCTGCATGTGACCAACCCTGCCATCCAATTAGTTAAGCTTAAACCGTAGTAAAAAGGATGAAAGAAATAGGTCAGGCTATACAAACAATAAGTAAACCATCAGGAAATGCACTTAGCCCACCTGTTCCCTTAGTCAGTCAATTCTATCAAAATATTAAAAATAGCACAAGAGCAGAATGTTAAGTACAGTCTCCTGAGATCTCCCTCCTTTGATTCAGAACCCTAAGATCTGGATATTCATCCTTCTCTTTGATCCAGAGTAGGAAACAGCCTGTTTTCTAAAAAACAATCAATGGTGTGCAAGGCTTTTTCTTTCAAACTTCCAGCCAATGTCATTGAACCTGTCTTATTAGATATGATCTATTAGCAGGGCGTCTACTGTAGAATAAGCCAACCGCATACTGTTATACCTAGAATAGCATAACCTGTCTCTAATGTAAAAGAAAAGGAAAATGGGAGAAGTGATAAAAAAAAATTAATAACATCCACCTAGTGTGAGAAGGTACTGTCTATAGTAATCCAGGGTAAAGGCACTCATAACACAGCAGGTATCTCCTTATGAATTTGAAGAGCTTTGTAGCAGAAGGTTTCAGGTAAAGGTTTTTATACGGTCATGTACTCAGTGACAGTTGGTGGGTCTGGGTAACTGTGTTTTATTTACGTTTAAAAACACTGCTATCTGCTCTCAGGCTGTGGAGAGCTAGAAATACTGGTTTTATAAAGACAGAGTATAAATACAGTAACATAATCTTCTGATACCATAAAATCTAGCAACAGCATGGAGTTTTACTGCTTCAAACTATGCTACTTATCAACATTAATAGGATAATACAACTGCATTTTAAGAAATAAGTAGTGCTTGTAATACGCATCTTAAGCTACTTGCAATTTGAAAAATACCTACTTTGATTAAAATTTAAAAAGAAAATTCTTTCAGAAAAATAGTGTTTACTGACACAAAGCTACCGTGTTTCGCTGCAAAGTGGCTTCAAGAACACTTCCAGAAGTATTTTGCACAATTCTCTGTGGAGAGAATTATCCCCTCCAGATATATCTCATCACTAAAGTCTGGAATCCACTCTCTTCCATTTCTAACGGTCTGTAGTTTAGCTGTTGCTGTGGACTTACTCTAAGTCCTGACTTAATCCCTGGTGTTAACCGTTACATGAAGGCAGGGAGAGTTCATTTTGGCCTTTGAAATAAAAAGCATGTACTTGCCTTGCCTACTAGTATAAATTAGAAGTCTTTGGTCTAAATAGGAATTGAAGTGGTGAATTGTAACTATTCCACATAAAGGAATTAGAAATACAGGAGGCTAGTAGTGTTGTACGCAAACTGCCACTGTAACAGAGCTGCTTCAACCTCAGCTTAGGACCTGGCAGCCAAATGATCAACAGACACAAAACCAAATCATACACAAGTTATTAGGAAAGCAACAGATAACAAAACAAAATGCTGTACCACAGTACAAAATCTATGGTATAAGAGCATCTTGGAAAATGCAGTTCAGGTCTCCATCTCAAAAAGACTCACAGAAGGCAAAGATGCCTATCAAAGTTAAGAAATGGCATTAGTATGGGGAATAATCAAACATCTTGGAGCTCTTCAGCTTGGAAAACAAAAAAAAATGCTACTTTTTTGTCTATGTCCTCCTACTTTTATCCTTGTAAACCACCTTTTGGCCACAGGCTGTGATGGACACCAAACTACCTGGGGTCTTTTTTTGGCATGTTTTGCTCATTCTTACAGTGCAGCTGACATAACCCCATTTTCTGCTCCTCCTGTCTGCCCAAGTACCCGCTCTGCTTCTCAAGCAGATTTTGCAACCTACATTACCTCTTTTGCTGAGACATCTGCAGCATAAGCTAGTTTAAAGACAAGTCTTGCAGCACATTTAATTCACATAGCAGAAATTAATAGACACAGTGAAAGTGAATATTTTTTAGTGCTGAAAATTCCAGCTCAGTTTGAAATACAAGCATGTTTGTCAACAGTTTTCCTGGTTCAAGATATGTCACCATGAGTGTTCTGGCATAGGGCAAACAAGACAACCCACTGAAGCATTGGTGACCATTTCTATATTCAGTGATTTCTGAGCCTGGGGTCTTTGCTGCAATGTTTCTTAGTATTTGGCCCTCTTTGATATCCTGAAAACAAACCAGAAAGTAGTAATAGTAGCCTCTCCAGAAGTCCTAAATATGTGAGAATTTCCCAGCTAGATATAATTCCCTCACCACTTTTCTCTCATGTGGCCAGTGCTATCCGTTGGGAGTTAAGGGTGCTCAGGGCCACACCATTCTCAAAACGTGTTAAGAACTCAACTTGTGCAAATGATGACAAAAGGTAAATTAAATACCAAAAAATTAATCTTCTCTTATTAGACCTTGGAGAATAGTCTCTGCAGTAAATTGTAAGCACATTACAAAACAAGCTGAGCTGTAACAGCAAAATTCCCCAACATTTTTTTCCTGCTACCCACCCCTCTGTCACACAGATTGCAACTGTTTCAGGAAAACTGTAAAAAGAATTCAATTGCTTGGACAGGCTTTGTGTTCTAAATGCAGAATTAAAAATCTCTGTTTCACTGGTTAGACACTCAAAAAGCACTTTGAAATTGCAAACACTCATCGGCTTTCAGCATAACAAAAGCTTTAAAGGCACAGTAGTAATTTTAACACTACCTCAAATATCCTTCTCTTATTCCAGAGGGCAACAGTGGAAGGTGAGAGCATTTGGTTTTTTCATTAGCAGATCATACAGCTGTGACAGCTGGAGTTATGTGAGGGCCAGCAGTGTTTCTCAGCTGTGTAATTGCACACACCCTGAGGAGCATCTACCTACTTTCCAGCTGCTTGTTCTTTTTTTACAGAAGTAAAAAAGACCATTCTATCATTAGTCCCCACTATGCTTTATAACTAAATGAGCCAAATTGCACATTTGGTGATTTTACAAAAAGATAGTAATGAGGTCAAGGAAATCAGCAGGAAAGGTATAACAAGATCAAAACGTGACACAAACCTTTAGACTAGTGGCCAATTGTCTAAGGCCTGATCCTAATGATTCTGAGTTCAGTGGCTCTTCCTTCTGTGTAGTCAAACACTCTCAGCTGGGGTCCCCTTGTTCAAAGTCATTGAGGATCAAGTTACTTTCAGAAAATGCCCTGAATCTGGAGGGCTACTGACCTCAGCATTTCAAAGGATATGGACTTCTCAATGGAAGAAAAGATGTTTAAAGTAGGATGCCTCCTCTAAACCTTGGTTAGAAGCAAGCCCATGGCTGTAGGAGGGCACTACAAAGATGAAAAAGCGACAGAGAGTGTCTATGGTAGTTTGAGAGAGGTTACTCTGTGGAGGTTTCCTAAAGATACACACACACACACAGAGTGCAGGAAACAGAAAAAAGGCAGTCATTTGTGTACTTGTATTGCAGGAGAGTTGACTATACAGTTCCTAGTATTCACCAGCCACCAGAAATCAACACATGACAAGAAGACAACCGGATGGCGGGCTAGCCACTTTGTGACTCTGAGGTAGCAAGCCCACTCCTCTCAAATCTCACACACAGGTTATGCAGTTTACACTACAGAACCTGAACTCCTATTTCCCATGGCCTCATCAGCAAATGAGTCCCTGGACTTTTCTCCCTTTCTCTCATCACACATACCATCCCCCAGCTGGTCAGACTGGTGGGCAGCTGTCTGGCATGCCATACTCCAGAGAGTGGGGAAGAAGCTGGGATGCAACACTGGTGCTGTGGGACATTTCAGCCGACGGAGCACAGTTCCCTGTTACAGCCTGGCACTTTGGCTGCTCCCTTGTGTGTGTTATACCTTTCTTCGGTCACTCACTCTGATATGCTGTCACCTTAGGCAGATACTTCAAAGATCTGCAAATACTGTTAGTAATATTCTCCTCCAGAGACTATTCCATATCTCCTGCTGTTACTGTTCTGGCACTCCCCATGCAACTTGATACGCTGCAGACATCAACCACAAACATTAGACAGTTCATGCATACTCACAGCGAAATGATACTGAAGCACTGTTAAAAATGCTGAACACTTAATTCAATGCAGCTTTTAAGCTCCTCTGGAGACCTGACCATCAGAGGGTTATATGACCACAAATGAGGACTGGTAGAACATAAACTTTCTCAGTAAGTCAACTAAGCGGCAGAATGCAACCTGGGGTTACAACAAGCAATCACATAGGTGTCTGCACTTGGCTGGACGACTGCTCCACTGAAATGTTCACCTTTCTATATATGTGTAATTGTTTCTTTTGAATTAAGAGGCTGATAAATACTGATCTTTTGTTACGTAGCACAGTCAAATTTAGGTATTAAAGGTGGTTGAGCTATTTTGCAGTCTGACAGTACAACCACATGACTGCAATAACCTTATGTGTGTTGGTTTTTTGGTTTATTTATTTCATTCTTTCTTGGACATAAAGACAACTCAGTGCATAATACAGAATGAACCAAACAGGAATTGTATATTTCAGTGTATCATTTTAACTAATCAAAAGCCCTGACATCTAGATAAAGATCCTAAAATGTATTCTAGTGCAAATTGCAAGCACATTGTTCTCTTGGTGAAAATGTGAAAACCAGTTGTTTTTTTCCTCTCTATATATATTAAGCTTTTTTTCTTTATTTTTAATTAAAGATCTGACAATTATTTCTTTGTCCCCTTGGGCTTCCAGTGACCTGTACACGTAGAGGGTTAATTCAGCATACACTTGTTTGAATAATTAAACACTTGTGAAAGTAAAACTAACTCAAAGTACATTTCAAGGAAAAACAAGTTCCTAATGTGAAAAGATTCCTTCAGAGGACAGAAGTTTCAATCTTACACCTAATGCAAGTTACAGAGAGTGAAGCCATACAAACTATGTCTTTATGATATTATGATTATTTGCCATGGAGGTTATTACATTTTTAAAAAAGCTTTATGTCACTGGGCAATAAGAAAGAAGTGAGAAGAGCTGAACTGTGCAGCAACAACCAGTACAATTTTTATGCAAGAGGCTCTAAAATCAACATGACAAGAAACAGAAACTATGGCATGTGATAGGAGAATTGCCCTCCATAGAGGATCCGTATGCTAACAACAACTCTTTAAATTCCGTATGCACTTCATAATGGAAGCTCAAAGCGTTTTATGAAATGAGAACTAATAAATGGAGTCGGGTTTTTTAAGAATGCTGGTATGCTGTTAAAGGAGATGAACAGTCTTCAAAGCTTCTGACAATGGAAAAGAAGCATTTACCATTATGCTTGCAATTACTTTTTTGAAAATGTGCTAATTAAAGCTAGGATGGTCTCTACCTGTGTCTGGAAAATGTATTAGGCTGATATCAAAGTAATCCCTGCAAGTATTAATGTTAATAAACATAGATATTGATGAATATCAAGGCCTTCTTTTTCACTCTGCCTCTATATGTGCTGAAGAGTAGAAAATCAATCACAAATGTCATTTAGTTTCTAGTCACTCTAATAATTAAATAACAGCATTGTCCCACCTCTCTGATGCACTATTCGTAAGTGCAGAGTGTACTTCTGTTAAGAAAGATGATAGATCTGGTAGCTCATTTACATTTGACAAGTATTTCCCAAGGCATAAAGCTCCTAGCAGAGACAGAGAATTCAAAATTTTGTACTTCAAATGTAAAAGCAGTAGAAGTACTGGAAGAATAAAATTATTTTTAAATACCAGTTGCAAGTATCATGGTGAGATGGCACTTTCACTCTTGTTTAATGAAGAAAACATAAAAGTCAGTGAGAAGGAATAGACTGAAGCTATTTTGACTTAACATCAAAGTTTTACATATGAGGATCGTATGACTTATTGCCCTCAGTCTGATATGAACATGAATAGGAATTCCACGAATGGTTTTACATTAGCATATGGCTCCATTCCTGCAATAAGCCTAGACAGATAGATTCACTGCATAGACAGCCTTAAATAAGTCACTGGCTCTCTACACAGTCATCTATTTGTACAGAGATCATTGCAAAATCAGGACCTCTATGCTTAAAAAAAATCCAGGTTGAGAGCATGTATTGTTGGCAATACATGTTTCTTCCTTGCTCAAAAAACATGACTGAAAAGGCAACATTACAAGTGAGATAACACTATGTAGAAAGTTTAATATTACATGAATACCTGATTTTCTGTGCCAGCTGCAGCTTCAGTATTCTGAGGCTTCACGAATACTGTTCATCAGAGATCAGACAGGAAAAACTGGGGGGTTTTGTCTTCCTGTGAACCAGGCATCCGGAGTCTGTCAAGTAAAAGAGATGGTATGGAGCATATCTAATTTTTGAGGAGCTTACACTCACATAAATCTTTCTATCATAACTCTCATTTACAGCAAACACCACACAAAGTATTCCTAGAACATAAAAAGGGAAACTGCTTCAAAAGACACATAGGATTTCTGCAGATAAGAAATCTAGATCATGATCTTCATCAAATAAAATAATTGATGATGGCATTTGTAGGATAGCTTCAGTGAATACTTTTTCACAAGATGTGCTTACTAATGACTCTGTTTATTAAAAAAAATTTGGAAAAAAGTTCATATTTATTAAATGCATCAGGAGTTTCAAACATTATATGTACTCTAAAATCCATTTGGTAATTGTTGCAATTTTAAAACCACATTTCCCAATTTTGGGGTTCTAAACCACTATACTTTGAAAATAATCAGAAAGTACATTCATGGAAGACTAGCCAAATGCTAGCTTGTGTGAAGTGTCTAAAAAACCCTAGTAGTGTACACTTTAACCTCTTATAAGTAGGAAAGCTAGTTCTAGAACACAGAACAGGAAAGTGAAATTACTGTCTCATACTTGTTTAACCATTTCTAAAGAGTATCCACTAATTTACTGACTTACTTTTATTCTGTGATATGTTCATAACGGTTACTGGGAAAAGATCATATAAAATTTCTTCTTTAATATTTAAAAATGGGCTAAGGATATGTTATTTAATGTTCCTTATGTAATGAGACATTAGATCCAAGATAATTCATTTGTACAAAAAGAAAAGAAATGAAAAAAGAGAGGGGAAAAAAACAGAAGAGATAAACTTATTCAAATGAGAAAAATTAAAATGTAATATTCCAGAGTTTCACTGACTCAGTGCAATTCCAGTAATGATATTACTGCTGTTCTTTAATTTCAGAATTTGTGTATAATCCTGATAAATCCATTTATGTGACACACCATAAGTCATAAAGCAACATAGAGTACTGCTGTAACTGGACATGAGATATCACTCTGCTAGGAATGGCTCGTGTTACACAAGCACACAGATACTCAGCCAGTTATGATACAAATATTGTTGGAAGGTTGAAGAACCATCTCTGAGAGTGCTTGGTTTCTGACTTTTTCTTCATTTTCAACATGCCCCAGCATGTAAGGAGCCCTCTGGATGAAAACAAAGCCCACGAGCCCTTCCCCACCATGTGCACTTCAGTCAAGTAGCAATTCCAAAATATTTAATTACCAAAAGCATCATCTGGTCTGAAAAAAATAAGGATGTCTCAAATACAGACAGTTTAGTTTTCCTCTTTTCTGAATCAGATACGTTTCCTAAAGTAGAACACATGGATTATAGCATGATGCAAGGGAAATTCTTCGTGGCTGCATATTCAAAGAAAAAAAAATATGTTAAATACTTTTATAAAAGCATCCTTCATAGTTTAAGTTGCTTAATAGAAGTTTAAGCGTTAGCAGTAAATCCTAAAGAAGACTACGCCATTTTCATACTTAATTGCATGCATATCGCTAAATTAGTGTATCACTAGAATGGGAGCTTATATCTAGTAAGCAAAGCATCTGTTAAAATTGCAATTTATCTCTGCAAAATACTCTGATTGCAATTGAAACTGACAAATCTGGAAAGGTAAAGACATATTTATAGTGTCACATTTAAGTCTAACTTGACATATGAGGTTTACTGATATCAGCATAAAATGTGAAGTATTTCCTGATGATGTCTTCACATTTAGGAAAGCAGATAAATAGTTCTGACGTCTGCATGGGTATTGTCTCGTCTCAGATATCCCAGTGAGATCTTACTAACTTAATGCTAAACTTAATTTAATACTCACCATTATTGTCAGGCTTAGTAGGCAATATCTAGTACATAGAATTGAAGCTCACCTCTTTCAACACTTGAACACTCTGTGTGAATCAGGAAAGATCTTTATTAAAACACCTGATGAAAATTAACAAATGAAAAATATGCAGCAATTTGCTAATGAAAATTGTATCTCTTGCAACTAGCTTTACAAATTCTTTCTAAAAACAACAACAATATTAAATAGTACGGAAATACTATTGCATTGAATTCTATTGAACTGCAAACCTATGATTGAAATATTAGGATTGAACGTATGGAAGAGTGTAAGAGGGGTGGAGCAAAAATCCGGGAACAGAAAACATGTTCAATTGTGCTGAGTCATATAAAGGAACATTGATTTAAGGTGAATAAAATTATCAACTGTGAACTTGTCTATGACTGTTGTGTTAGTGCCTGTGCAGTTCTACTACAGTGAAGTTCCTGAACTATTATAAAGCTGTGGTACTCTTCAGGTTACAAATATCACTGATTCAAGTCTCATATTGGACAATGACTGGATGACTTTTGAAATGTACAGATGTTAAAAACCAGAGATGGTTAAAAGGGCAAACCATTTTACATGGTAAAATCTAGAAAAAGACAGTTCTTAAGAATCCTGTTAAGGTAATTTTTTTGTATGAAAATCTAGACAAAAACAAATAATTTTTAGCTTGCTTTCTTTTCCTCTCTCTTCCTTCATTTCCCCTTTCTCTCCGTAACTTTTTAAGCTGAAACAAAAATAATACAAAATGTGTTCCTAAGTTTCTGTTAAAAAAAAACCCACATTTTTAAAAAATGAAATAACCTGGACATTTCCAACAGCTTTTGGCCATTTCCCTCCTGTCATTGGTTCTTCTCAGTGAAAATTAGAATGCATTTAAGAAGAATAAACGAGCAAAACCCAACAACAAGCTCCTAGGTTTGAATCCAATAAGTTTTATACTGTTAAGTATTATACCACTATCAGTGAAACCAGATTTAAATCTATTGTTTTTAGTCAGTTAACTATAAAAAAAAAGCACTCAAGGTTCCACAGCTAGACTATAAACTCACTGAAAACTATCTGTACTTTCTACATTCTCTGTTCTACTGCTAGTTTAAACCTGTACTAGTACAGGATACTGAGCTGATAGCAGTAATTCCTACGAAGTAACATGAGAAAATGAAGAGGGGACTTCACAAGGATTAATGTTTTCTGTTTACCTCTGCTCATAGCTCTTCCGGCCTCCTTTCAGATGGAACACATTCTTTGACAGTGTGCAGGAATCAAATATGACAAAAAGCAAGTCCTAGCTGAATAACTGACTTTGAAGGAAGATGTCCATCACACTGAACACATTTTCAATAAGAAGAGCTCTATGTGAACTCTCACTCAAGGCCACACTAACTTTGCTTTGCAGATACACCAAAGTTGCAGCAGAAGAGAAAGTAAGCAGAAGATCTTCTGTATGACAATGTAATAATAGTTGGAGGTACAGGTTCTACAGGTTCTTCTGTAATTTCTTGCATTTGCATACAGTAAGAACAAATGGAAAAATGTTCAGCACAAAGTTTTAATCCAAGCTGTTAGATTTTTGCCTCTAGGCTGTGTGACAGCCAAGTGGAAAACTCTTAGGAGACGGACAGAGAATAGGAAGCATTAACCAGAAGTCAGTGTATTATAATCCATTATCCTGTTTCAGATCAAGACAAAACAGACCAACATTCAGAAGGCAACATGGAACAAGTTTAAACAAAGCAGCACTAGGATATTACCTCCCAAGATCTCCCCTGTTTTAAATAAAGCAGGAGGAAGCGAGTTGAGAAATGTTAGTCAGAAATGCCAATAAAACCATGACTGCCAAAAATTTAAAAGATTCCTTTTACTATAAGAATTCTTCGAATTTTTGCACCTTTTGAAGAGCAGGCTAGTCTAAATCTGGGAAAAGGGAACCAAGTCATCTGTGCCAGAACAGTAAGTCAATGTAATTGTATAGTAAAGCAATAAATAGTAATAAAGATCATAATACAAAAATTACATGTGAAGAAGAGTATGAAACTATTATAAGAGCAGTGTTCTTTCCCTGTTTTTTAAAGAGACATCTTACAATGCTACTATGGGTATCTATTACTGAGGAATACTACAGTAGTTTCGTTTTAATGAGAAAACAGTAAGAGTCTGAATTCTAACAAATGCATGATAAAAGATGATATGTCTTGAAAATTTAACGGCCATGTTTTTTCTTTCACTTAAAGTCTTGAATGTTTGATCTTATATTAATTCGTTATGCACCCCCTAGATTCCAATAGCTGTTCAAAGTTTCATTGTCCTGTCTTTACCTAATTATGCCCACACTTAAAGGTGGACACAAATAAGTATTGCTTGTGAGACATTTGACGTAGGCTGATCCATAGAGCTTTATAAAATAGAATAAAATCATAGAATGCTTTGGTTTGGGAGGCACTTTTAGAGGTCATCTAGTCCAACCCCCTGCAATCAGCAGGAACATCTTCAATCAGATCAAGTTGCTGAGAGCCCTGTCCAACCTGACCTTGAATGTTTCCAGGGATGGGGCCTCCACTACCTCTCTGAGCAACCCGTTCCAGTGTTTCACCAGCCTCACTGTAAAAAATATCTTCCTTATATCTAGTCTAAATCTACCCTCCCCTAGCTTAAAATCATTACTCCTTGTCCTGTCACAACAGGCCTTACTAAAAAGATTATCCCCATCTTTCTTCTAAGCCCCCTTTAAGTAGTGAAAGGCTGCAATAAGGTCTCCCTGCAGCCTTCTCTTCACCAGGCTGAACAGCCCCAAATCTCTCAGCTTGTCCTCAGAGAGAGGTGTTCCATCCCTCTGATCGTTTTTGTTGCCCTCCTCTGGACCTGCTCCAACAGTTCTGTATCCTTCTTGTGTTGAGAGCTCCAGAGCCGGACACAGGACTCCAGATGAGGTCCCACCAGCGCAGAGTGGCAGATTCACCTCCCTCGACCTGCTGGCCACACTTCTTTTGATGCAGCCCAGGATACAGTCAGCCTTCTGGGCTGTGAGTGCACTTTGGTGGCTCACGTCCATTTAGCTATGGCCAACTGCAGTCTGCACAGAAGGTTTTGGACACACCAGTTATCTACAAAAACTTTCAATGCTTTTGACAAGGTCTATCTAATTATCACTGAAGCTCTTCTGGTTTGCTTACGTTATGTGTCTAGGGATTAACCATAAAGTGACTTTGTTTCATTTGATTTCTTTCCTAACACCACGAGACAGTGCAATAAAAAAAAAAAGGAGGAGAAACATGGGCAAAACCAACCTTGTACCCTTTATCTACCTGTCTTCTTCCAGAACCTCCTTGTCCCTGGAGTTGGCAGATGGCACATATTGGCATAGGGAACGCTTGCTTTTGCAGATTTGTTCTCCATGCACGAAACAATACTCTCTCTCTTTTTGACTCCAATTCTGGCATAACCTAGACTTTCCTTCATTGTTACTTTAGCTTTTGACATGAGACATCTCAGATGTTTGCAAATTTACACATTGTCACAGTGTTTACTTGTCTTACAATTTTTTCATTCTTTTTCTAACATGGTGGCTTTGAAACATATTTATTAGGAAATGGAACTTGTCCTATTACACCAACGAGACTGAGACAGATACTTTTTTTCAATATGAGTTAGGTTTTTTGTCATCATCAACATCAGATCTGGCAATGGTGGATCTTGGGCCCAAGTCTACAAAAAGGAATCAGAAAATGCAGGGAGAATCACACTATCATTTTAAGCCATGCATTTAAACAGCAGTTCTCTGATGTTAAACATGGGTCAAGCAAATAATAAGTCCAGTCATGTTTGCTGACATAATTCTCAGTCCCAGTGAGACTATCCTATGAGATTATTCTACAGCTCACAAACCCTCTGTCCTGCCTGGCATTCTGGAACTGATGAGGCAACCCAGTGGATGAAAATTAATTAGTACCATGCTTGTTATAGGAAAAGTATTTTGCTCCTGAAGACAATGTGACATGATAAGAAAGTATGGCTTTTTGAATATGCTTTTGGAGTAATATCTTGATGGTTATATGTTGGCAGTGAAAGTTGATCCATACTGGGATTCTCCAGAGTGCCATTTCACCTAGATTGCCTACAAATATGTCCTGAGATCTGCAAGATTTGGACAGCTCTGGAGTTTCCCCCACACTGTACCAATCAAGTCACTCTTATCTTGTCCCAGAAGCGATCCAAAGATCAGGCACCATTGAAAATTACAGAATTTTACCTATGGAAATTCACAGGGGTACGCTTGCAGGAGTGTAAATGCAATCATTGGGACACAAAAGACTATATCTGAATCACTTTGCTTTCTTGTTGTTTCTGTAGAACATTATCAAGTATTCTGTACTTAATCTACAGCAATTATATCTATCATACTCACTAGACAGGTTGCTCAGTGTCTTCTTACTAGTACATTCACAGGGTCCAATTTTTGGACAGCAGATACAAGGATATTACTTGCTTCAGTAGGTGGACATGGCGATCAAGACTAAAATTTTCTTTGGGAAGGAAAACAAAACAATGAAGGACAGATTAGAACTGCTGAGCGAATCTAAGGTATTCTGTACAGGCAAGGATGCCTAGACACTCTTCAGAGTTAAACGTGTCTCAAGAAAGTGTCTTTCATAGAAAAAGTAATAGAACCTCCTAAAGGGTCTCCTGCATTTTTTGAGAGAGTTTGTGGTGGAAAGAATCTACAGAACCATTAAGCAGTGCCTATCACCACCATCAAGAGAAACAACTGACACGACTTTTTTCTGAGTACACCAGCCTGTCAAGGCATACCAATCCAAACCTAATAGGATTAAGCTACTAAGTCAAAGCTTTAAAACCACATGGTAGAATTCCTGATAAAAGCCTTAAAAGATGTATTAGTGTGAGAGGGCTAAAACTGCTATCATGAATAGCTTGATAAATAAGACTACATGAGTTCTTTGTTTTCTTCAGTTAAACAACATGTGTTTTCTTAACCATGTAGTGAAGATGAACTATAAATACTAGGAAAATCTGCTATGGTCAAATCCATTAAGTTTGAACACATATACCTAGGGGGTTATTGATTGTCTCTTAGACTGTCTTTCAAAGCTGATCATTAAATTTTTTACTTAGGAAATGTATCCCACTTAACATGTTGGACTGATTCAGGATTTTGCAGACCTTACAGTCATTCAATTAGAACCATTTAACACAAAGAGGCTTTTAAAGAAAAAGAACTGTATAAGATTATGTGCTCCAAATTCTAATCCTATTATTTAAAATTCCTCATAGGAAAGATTTATTCTTACTGTCTCAGCAAAACCCTATTAATAAAACACTTTATTTGGAAAAAAATACATAAAAATAAATTGCTTTGCCATCCCACCTAGAATTAAAGCCTGAGGAACCAATATTCCTGTGTTTTATGTGTGTTGTAGTCTGATAGCCATTTTTCTTTTATGCTGCTGGAGTATGTTTTGAAAGCTTTTTGAACTATTAACCCTGAAAAACAGGCCTTTGACTTCTGATACTGCCCAAGGAACCTGATCTCCTCCAGATTTAATATATAGATTTACAAGGTGCTACAATATAGAGTCCTGTTCAAAGAAAAGTAATGTAAAAAAATTTGTCAATATTCTACCTAGACCAGCTAATAAAGAAAAAATCACTGTTAGAAAGTGTTCCTTAAATGGAGTGTTATAATGGATAGAGAGTCAGATCACATCCACCTTGAACCTGAACAGAACAGAGAAAAGCATTCTGTTCCTCTTTGGATTGTTTTGAAGTAGTTTGTGTTGTCCATGGCATCTACCTGGGAACAAAGAATCAGTTCCATTTAAAATTAATTTTATGTGAATGAATATATCTCAGTGTGTTTTCACACCGTCCAGGTCATTTCCTCACCCATAAACCTCCAATATACGCAATTCAGATACTAACCTTCTTTCCTGCACGTGTCCAGCCAAGAACATCTTGCCGAGAGTCCGAAAGACTATTGCTTTCAATAAGTGCATGGATGTAGAAACTTCACAAGATTCAGTAAGGTACACATCATGCTGGCAAGGGCTAAAAAAAAGCAGGAGAATGAGGGCATGCGGAGAGGGGAAGAATGGAGGTGATGGAGAATTGTTAGCTACCTGCTAATGCTTACTAGTCATCCACCTTTACTGCTTAGACTTACAAACAGCTTCTAAACCACAGGAAAGACACATTATTTAAAGAACACAATGCCTTCATCAAAAACTATTTTCTTTCTTTATTCAAGAAGAGAGGTTCTCATGAATCACACAACACGGTGTCCATCTAACCAGCAAGGCTAATGCTGAAATGAAAAAGAGCTGGGTACTTTTCAGTTCCAGACTTTTCAAAGAGCAGATTCGCCCTGTATGAAATCTAAGGAGCACATACAGTAAATAAAAGACTAACAGCCTTTCAAAATCACGTATGTCCCATTAGGGAAAATCGCAACATTGCAGTTCTAACCTCAGGTTCTGTTTATCCATAGACTATCTAAAGCACCACTGCCTGGAGATTACAAAAGCTACAGATCCAGGCTTCACTATGACTCTTACATGCAATTTGTCTGAACTTTTTTCCACTTACTCAGTAGGCCTCACAATATATTTTCAGGTTTGCTAGAGGGGCTTTTCTTCTTCCTGCCATGCACTTCACTGGAGACCATTGCAGATCAGCCTCTTTCAATCCTTTATTTAATTAATGAATTGTCTGGATTTTACTTATCTGTAGCAACATATGGGCATCATCTCCAATTGTAACATAATCTCAGACCTATCAGCTGAAAGACCTATGTCACAACTTGTGCAGGGCATAGGCCGGATCCATCCCAGTCAGTTGAAAAATTCAACTATGCTTTATTTCTTCCTCTTGTTGCTCTTAATTTCACCGCTGTTATTCATTTTCTTGTTTAAAAAGATCTTCATCCACTATTTTAATCAACACAAAGGGAAATTAATAGAAAATACAAAGTCTCAAACACTTGTTGAGAGCTCCAGACTCAATCTCCAAATAATAAGAACTCGTGTCAGTTTTAACCTCTTAAATTTCTATAAGCATCATGATTTTAAAAAAATTTATAAGCAACTAAAAATAAAGATTTTCAATAGTAAAGGTAAAAAAGTAATTCTGCCATTCAAATTTTTAATTTATTCTTACATTTGCGCACAAAAAGTAGTTCAGTAGAAACCTATTATATTTGGTCAATTTTCCTGTCTTCCTAACGTGATATGCTTCTGTAATTCTTAGATGGTTAAAACCAGTTGTGATTGTTAAGCTTCAGTAAAACCGTGTGACTTGATATTAAGTCAGCACTTACAGTTGTGTGTAAATACAAAAACAGCTAGATAACTGGTCCTATATTTTCATAAGCCTCAAAAATAGACCATTTTTGTAACTAGTGATATTATTTGAACTAGAAACTTCTTGAAAATAAAGTTAGAGTAGTTTGATTCTAAATATTCTCTCCACAATTCAGAAAGGTGACATACCTTATCGTTTCACTTAGGTGGAATAAATTAACAATGTAGAAAGCGTCAAATCATCTAAATATGCAAAAGGATTAAGAAACAGTAGAGTGTATCTGTATACCTGACAGGTATAACTGGGTAGAGATCAAAGGAAGACTGCAATGGTTTTGAACTTAAATGTAGAAAAATCACAGGATTATCTATATTTGATTTAACTCCCATGCTGTTCTGAGATGTGTAGAGGAGTATGCTTTTTAACAGAAAATAGAATAACTCCACACCCATTACTTCTTTATGCCACTGATAATTTATTTAACTGCTAGCTTTTCACCATCTATTGCATAAATACTATGCTATACTTGCAAAGTGTTTGCTTGTCAAATTATTGAACAAACACGAGCATGTCGCTGAATTTCTCTTTCAAGAATATCTACTGTCTTAAAATGATGCCCAGAAAACACAGAAATACAAAAGAGTATGTGAAAAAAGCAAGGAAAGGGAACCTATGAATGTAGCTGATAATTTTGTAATTGATTTTGCTTGATACGTCTTATGTCCTAGATTAAATTGTACAACGATATTTGAAAACTATAGCACTGTGGGACATTGCTGTATTCTTGTTGCCATAAATCATTGTGTTTTAATACAACTGAAAACTCCTTAGACCCTCCATATAGAGAAAATTTTCTATGACAAATGTACAGTACAAGATCTATAATTTTACACTTGGCTTCTAATAGAAAAACTTTGGTATTATCATTGGATTAGCATTAGATTAATTTTCCAGTTCTTATTCTATTCTGTAGGAATTCATGTAGCCTAGGTACTTCATAGGTACCACTGATGTGCCACCTATTCTTAGTAAATTAAGATCAGGCCTTATATCTTCTTCTGTCTTCTGTAACAGTACTCTGTGTGTTCCATTACTTCAATATTTGACATTCACTTTTTAAAGTAATTTATTTGACATATACTTTGTAGTTAAGAATCTTTGGGCCAGTCTCACATTAAAAGGTCAGTGTTTATCTGTCAGAGACATCATAGTTGTAACTGTTGGACTTCTGGTCTCCATGCTGGATTAGCCTAAGCAGACAGAGCCCCAGGCAGGAAGGCATGGACACAGAGTCTGAGGACAAATCCACTGGGGGAGAAACTAGACACTGGATCAGCCTGTGTAAGGAAAGCACGAGAGAGGATAAAATACATTTTTTCCTTTTCATTGAGCATTTTGTAGTGCTTACGTGGCCTAGTGAAGTGTTGTGCAAAAATACTCAAGTACTACAAAAACAAACCATGCAGTCAGTGCATCACTCCACTTAGGCTAACACGATACCCAGAGAAAGGGTTACCATGAACATTTCTGCATGGCATGTTCTGGTGCAAGGTCATACCAGCTGAGCAGATGTAGTATCACATCCACAGTTAAAATATCAGACTTCATCTAGATATATCATTACATTTTCACTATAGAAGAAAACTTGTCTCTCATAACACATCTATGACACTACATAAAGCACAAGGACAGAGGGGCAAAGTTGGATCATCAGGGCCCTCTCAAAGCCAAGAGCTTTGTTAGCAGACTGCTTTCCTGCATTGTGCTGACCAGTCTCTACAAGCTTTCCCCCTGGGCAATGCTCAGGCACAGCTGGGATTGCGTATGCTAAAGACAGTTGTCAGTACAGAAGAGGAAAGGCCAAGTTTGGGCTCCTTTCTCTCTGTATAATCCTCCAGCAGTATTCTAGTAGGATTTAATATGTTAAACATCCCCATATGTTGGCGTGCCACGTCCAAGAGCATACAACACATATTCTGAGTTTCACACAATCCTCACGTTATTTCATGCTATTGATACTTTAAAATTACTCCCTCCACCCAAATGTACATTATAATTTTGTCCTGGGCTACTGAGGCCTGGAAGAAACACAGGGCAAATACTATGTATATCAGAGAATGATCTCTGTTTTATTAGAAGTACAGAAATAATGCCAGATACCAGTGTTCAGTAATTATTTGCTCTTTTACTTGGTATCATTTATAAGTACAATAATGTAATACATGTAGGTCAGCCAGACAATATTTTCTGGGTGTATGCACTTAGAAGTCCAGTTACGGGATTTAGAAAAAGGAATTTACTAAGTGGCTTTTGAAATGATTGTAAGAATTAATGAAAAATCTTTTTACCACTATTTAAAGAATAGTCCTTCACCCTTTCTCTGATCTTTTGCTGGCACACATATAATACATCTATCCGATAAAGAAAATAATCTCTAAATATTTTTGAAAACATTTTGTCATGAAGCACAACACAGAGAACATGGTACTCAGGAATGCCTGTTCTTTGATGGGATGGCACAGAGGTGAGACTGTGTACAGCTGTATGCTTTTTATGATAAGGAACTTAAAATGGTTCAGCTAACTTTTTCTTCAGAATATCTACTGTGGCATGCAGCAGATCAGGGGCTCATGTAGGGCTGGGGAAAACAGGGTAAATCTGAAGTATAGTGTTTATATCGGTAAGCATCCCAGAACTCGAGTATATCACAACATACAGGTGTCACTCAACAGCATGACAGCAGTGACAGCACGTTATGACACCCTTTCTGTAAAGCTGTATCCAGTGATAATGAAAATGCTTAGTATCAGGTGCCATTATTTAAAGGATTATAGCTCATCTCCACTGCTACTAGACAAAAATCTCTGATGGTACGATACTTGGCACTAATTCTGATAGCTTGTTGTTACTGTTTTTAACTATGAAAGGCACATAATGAGTGAATGAGGGCACCAGCTGTGTATGCAAGCTGACAGAACATCCCTTTTTCTGAGAGTATTTTGGAAATCCTACCAGTTTTCACAGGAGTGTTTGTATCACTTTTGTCAAGGAGAAATTCCTGGGTAAAGCCAGAGAATAAGTGAGACTGTGACTCTAAAATATCAGTTTAATTGCCAGATCACTGTCAGATGACAAACTTAAACCCCAGCTTCCCATACACTAGGGGAGTGCTTTGTATTTTATACTCTTCCATAATGGTATTCTTTCTGTAACCTCCTGTTTGTAGCCACTATATTTTTCCATAATTAATGTAGGGAGACATTTCCTTCAGCAGGCCAAGTCCTACCAACTGAACTATAGTCTTTTTCTCTGATTTTTCCTGTCAAAAAAATCTAAGGCTAAGCATAACACAGACCAAGAATATCTGAAAGGTCACACACATTTGTAGAGTAGAAGCACTGTCACCCATGCTCTCCATTCCTCATTTCTGGAGCCTGGGGTTGAGCCTGTCACTTTCGGCAGGCCTCACTCAGGGCCTCTGTCCTTCTGCTGACGTTCAGGCCATGACTTCACAAAGCTCAGTGGTGACATGGCATGGATTTACACTAATTTTACTTGGAGTTCGGCATGTCTGGAAGCAGGACATTTGAAGCATTGCAGCCCTAAGCATTTGGATGCAATAATGTTTGAGAAAAAATCACCAAATTATGTCTTCAGTGACATACTAAAGTTTGAAATTGCTGTTTTCTTAGTACAAGCATCCTAAAAGCTACACTACAAACAAGGGAAATGTCTTACCTGATGTTCTTTGGGTCTGTAGCTTCCAAAAGCACAGCGATAAAGGAAGGAATGGTTGGATTCTCACAAAATTAATACACTATCTGGGGCATCTGAACTATATAGCATAGCTTTTCTAAGAGAAAAAGAACAGAAAATAAAACCAACTCATTCTGTTACTTATAGGCAATTTATTATCTTCAAAGAAAATATGACAATTGTAATTTTCTGTCTGAACTAGATACTGTAAGAGAACTTAAGTTTTGTATCAAGCCAGCAACATGCAATTCATTTGGCATATGCTAGAATGACATTCAAATGATTGAATGGATAAAGAACTCATAATCTGCCATCCATCTTCCATCATACTTATTTACGGACTCAACTAAGACTCTGATAAATTTTGAAATATTGTGCAATCAGTATCGTACAGTATCAAATTTCTGATAGGCTAAACTGAAATCAAAATAAAACCATTCCCTTCACAGAAACAGACTGTCAAATTTTAGTACACCATATAAAAAAAATAATTTTCAGAAGCCAATACCAAATTTTCCATAATTTTGACACACTTCTTAACTACAAAATAAACTGATTTCCACTATTTGTCTGTTTATTTTTATATCAGAAATTCAGACACAAAACAAGCTTTGAATAGCTCTCTACTTGAGAAAAATGTAGCCTATTAATACATAGCAACGTTACCTGACTGTATCACAAGGATGGCTGAACAGTCCATTTCATCAGCCAAGGTGACCTTGCCAGCCGCCTGTCTATAGAGACAGGTGGTAGTTACTTACTCCCAAGGCCTGCCTTTCACTTCCACATTTTGTGGCTGGAAGCATTTTGGACATGATAAACATCCCTCTTTCTCTCTCTCAAGGTTTGATATTAATAAGGTTATATTAAAAACTCTCTGCTACTTTCACACAGCCCATGTTTTTTAATAACCTCCCCAGCATTCAGTCAGTGAGGGAAATTGGAATCTCTCAGTGTTCAACCAGAGGCTGACCAGAGGGAACGTGCATACCTAACCTATACTTTCTAATATATAACTTATTAAATCACATTATCTGGAGTAGTGAGATGTGCTTGTAGCGACATTAACCTTACCACAAGGTTAGCTACTGCACTGTGACCAGAGGTCTATCGGAAGTAATTTGTCTTGTTTTGACCTGTCATGAGATCACTTAATAGGAAACTAAATAGCCCACAAAGCTTAGCACATTTTCAGACTATTCAGCTGTTTGTGGTCACAGCAATATAGCATTATGTCTGAGACAATGCCTTCTAGGCACTTCACTTGCTCACTCTTTGGTGTGCTTTGATCTTCACTTTGGTATGTATTTATACATGTCTTATTCCCCCAGACCTTGAAGAGGCATGAAACTTGTTTCTAAAACAAAAGTGGAAAATGTTTTGCGATTACTTTAACTGATTTTGTCTGAGATCTAACAGATGGACACACAAAACATACTTAACATTTGAAGCTGACCAACTGGAAGACCTTGGGAAGGGAGTGAAGGACTCTTTGATTATTCATTTTCACAAGACTCATAAAGAAACAGAGACAGTAGCAATCCAGACAATCAGAACCAACAATGGTAGAGGCAGAAATGGCATCACATCCTTCTATTTATAAGCAAAGCACAACTGAAAATTTGCCATCGTTAAATAAAGAAGAAAGTTTACTGGCAATCAGTTACTGTGTTCTCAACTCTGACAGACTGTATGAATCTATCTACAATGAAAGAATCTTTTTTTCGTCCTTCTTAACTAGGATAACTGCTGCTATACAATGACTGTCTAAGACTGTTGTAGATCAACAGTATCAATTTAACCCTAAGAATATTGCAGAGCAGATAGTGACCACCCTTGCTTTTCCAATCTTCTGTTCTCAGCCATAAGTCTTTTTCCTTAGCAACTGAATTACTAACAAAGAAAGGAGTAATTCTGCACCTGTCCCATTGCTACCCTCTGTGTTAAGGCCATCAGTGAAGAATGCAGTGTAATTTCCTATAGCAAACCCCTTGAGCAATTCAGTTTCTCATGTAACCTTTTCCTATGCTATTTTGAAAAGCATTACCATTAGGAACCAGGAAAAGAGTAGCAGCTTTCTCACTGGTAAAACTTGCATAACATTGCTAAAATCTAACCACGGAAAAACTGACAAGATTAACATTTGTCAAGCAGAAGCTAGATCTGTACTGGTAAAGTGAACACAAGCAGGGCATGTGTTCAAGATACTGAAGGGCCATTGCTCATATGATTAAATTTTTGGAACAGTCTTTGGCATGCTTATGATTCACAACTGCACTTTCCCAAACAATTCCCAGATGGCAGTTCTCAGGTAATGTTTCCAAAAAGCTGCAGAGACGAAACCATGCCATTTTGGCATACTTCTCTAGCATAGTCCCTAGGCGTTATACCACCAGTGTCACACCTGCACACTCTCACATCAGCTCCCCAGCAAAGTAGAAGGCATGGCATTGTGATATTAAAAAATGTCCCATTTCTGATATCTCTCATTTTTCAAGATGACCAAGGTGTCTCACCCAGGAAAGAGGTATGTTTACTATCACCCAAAATGAGATGGGGAAGATGAGAGGAGGATCTGACTCTGACTGAATCACCTTCACTAGCTATGCCGATCTTGTGGTTGGAGACTACCACACAGCCACTACCACATGCAGGAGTACGTTTAAAAGTCAAAACTGCCTTACTCAGAGCATGAGACTGACAAAGTCGTTAGTTCAGCATAATAGGAGCGAATTTCCATCATACCTCTCACTCTCCACAACTGAGCCAGAGGCACACAGAAGCTGCAGTTCTGCCTCCCCCTCTCCTTGTCCAGCTGAAGCATTTTTGAATCTGAATATCCATGCAGAAGTGCTGAGATAAACATGAGCATTTCATCAGCCTTCCAGCATCTAGCCTGGCAGGAGCAACTATCGGTTGCTGAGCAGACATCCAATTGATCTCTGGTCTGCTCTTGCCAGGTACAAGGGCCAGAAGGATACACACCAAGTACTTCTCAAAGATTTTTTTCATGTATTTAAATATAATGCTTATATAAATAAAGCTTGTACATATTCAGAATTGTGTTGTAGTTTTGTAAAAAGAAGTCACTAAGACTATTGGCTGCTATGATAAGAGCTGTTTAAGAGTGTCAGGATGGCACTTGTCATAAGTATGGATGGTGGGAGCTTTGATTTTGTGAGTTTGTGTGATAAGGGAAAATATTTTGTAAAACTCCACGTCTCTAAAGTCTGGAGGCAGAAAATGGAGAGATGTTGTTGAAAGACATAACAGATGTGATACAGAGAGACAACACAGGAGCTGTGGAAAACTGCTAAAAATCAGACAGTGAGAGTTTAAAGTGTAGTGGCTGGAGGAAAGAGGATGGGCTGTGCGTACCTGATGGAAGTTGATTGGCAGTGTGTAGTACAGGCAGGGGACGCAGAGACAAGAAAAACCCAGAGAGCTCTGAGAGTAGGACTGTTTTGCAAATGCTGTGGAAGTGAGGATGACTAGAGAGAATCAGGATCTATATTGTAGTGGTTTGTGGCCCATGATGCATCAGCAACACTGTTGGCGAATAGGATTCCTCACTGTATGGTCTGTTTACTGGTATAAGTGACCTCCAACATAACTCTGCCTGCTGCAGACTTGCAAACCGAAACCTGTTGCCTACTGAGCAGTAAGAGTCCATAACAGCAAGACTACAGAGACTGCAGCCATCTTCTCCACGGTGATGGGCTTGTAGAATATGGTACTTTGGTGCTGGATGACAGGTGCCACGTTGTGTGGAAAGGGAAACTGGGGTCTAACCAAAGGTTCAGTGTCTTATGCATATCAGAGTACAATCTGCCCTGTAACGTGAAGCTTGACCTCAACTTTCTTTCCAGGACCAATGCCTAAGCTCTGCTTTCTGCCGTTGACTTGAGCTGAAATGTCTGCATGCCATCGAGACTTGCTTTCTTTACAGAGTTAACTAGGTATTTGACCTACATGGTGTGAAGACTATCAGCTCTCCTAGCTGCAGTTTGAAGGAAAAAGTACCCCAGCATGTTCCTGAGGAGGTACCAAAAGCTGTCTGCTATAAGAAGCAGGGCTTCAGGTTCCTGAACATCCTGAAATGGACTGGTAGCAGCTGCAGACAACATATAGTGGCAATTTGTCATACAGAGAATGTAAATCTGAAGGCATAGGTCATAGGGCTTTTTTTACATACTTTATTATATATTTTTATATTTATAAGGCATAGGAAAGTGATATTCATCTGGAAGATGAAAGGAAGAAAGGCATGTATGATAGCCAAAAGTGTGGTTGACTAGGCACAAAAACCTGTGGGACACATTCTTTTCCATTACCTTTGCTACCTAACCTGCCACTGGCAGAAGGACTTTCTCATGAGCTTACTATTGTAGATGTGGGCTGTACCATATCATCCCTCTTCTGTGACAGAGGGTGCACCCTGGCATGTTCAGTTTAGTAGTACAGTTATAGACAAAGGACCCAAGTGCCTTTCCCTCGTCTATGGAAGGAACCCTAAGGAAAACTGAGAGAGTAGCATGTCTGTATGAGTTGCCTTTCAATAGATATGATCTTTGAAGAGATAGAGTGGTATAGGAAGAATGATAGATTTCAGACGCCATCCTGATACACAGAACTGACTGAATCCAGGCAGTCATCTTTGTCCATTAGTCTTTTTGGTTCTTTTTAGAGCACCCTGTATGTTAAAGACCTGAGCAAAATTACAATTCTGCACACTTTGGAGTGCAGAATTCTCCGATTTTGAGGGAAAATATAGTCACAGGCTTCTGATAAACTTTATAGAAAGACAGAAAGAAGGAAAGAGAAACAGCACAAGCACAGTGTGTGAGTTACAGAAGAAAGCAGTCACAATACCACAGGCCTCAAGGAAGAATTAAGTGGAACAGAGTCACAGTGGAAGAGATCTGGTGGCACCTCCTTGGGGTGTGTCCTCTCTACACCCACAACGAATGGTTAGACGAAAAGGGTCTGAACAACCCCATAAACAGGTACAGGGAACATTTCTGCAAAATGCAGCACACAGATGGAGAGAACCTAGCAAAATAAAAATGTCTTTTCTTTCTTTTTCCGTTCTATAGTTATCTTATCTTGGTCTCACTTATGATCATTTTTTCACCATGCTTTCTCTGCGGTGATGAATATCAGCAAAACAATTCAATTTTCTTGCAATCACTTTTCCAAGCGCATCTCAGGGAGGTTAAATTCTTTTAGCCGTGTGTGTCATTGAGTGCAGCAGCTGTCTTTATTTGAGTTATACCACAGGGCAGATGGCCTTTTTCCAAATCACCCCATATATATTTGACATATCATGGAGACATTCCTCACATGCTATGAAAAGTAAGAACTTAGCATATTGAGTACAATTTTGCATCTTATTTTTCACAGTAAAAGAGTTTACCCTCCACTCTTATAATTTCTCATCTGTTTTCTTTAATCAGAAATTTAACCTGCTACCCAGAACATTTGGGTTTGAATTTAGGACAAAAATTGTTACTGGAACACAAGCTTATCCGTAGTGTTATTTATACAGTGGTCTGTACTTACCCAGGGCAAAATACAGAAAGCAAACCAAGAAGAAAAAGCAGCCTAGAAAAACATTCATCAACAGAAAATTATGTACAGCCTTACAGAGGATGAAGATGGAATAGAAGGTCAATGAAGTGATAATTTATACCAATGAAAGATAAACCCCATTGAGATTACAGAAGTATGAGGTTTCTGTAAACCATATCTAATGCTTACAAGTGTGCCAAAGGGTTTTCCTTGTATAAAAAAGAGAGTTCTATCACTGTCTGCAGCAGTGTGTAGTCTAGCTATTTCCAGTAATAGGAATCATGCTGTGAAAGGCAAACTTTGAATGAGACATAAAAATCTGGCCATGGCTCTTGGCTGGGATGGAAGATGAATAGCAGCATATTTGGCTGTGATTTCTACACAGTACGCCAAATTTTAGACTATAATATTCTTATGTACTCCCTAGAACAGATTCAGAATTAATTTGAAGGGAAAAGAATTGTACAGATATGCAACAGCTTGATGTCATATGACAAGATACTGTATCCCAATGTAACTATCTTTAATCTGCCACTGGCTTTCACTTTCTGAACTGAATTTCACAGAAGCAACAAGAGCACATGGGGCATAAATTGTTCATCCAAATGAAAAACTGAAGTTAGAAGCCAACCAGAAAGTTTTAAGAAATCTTCTTGGATTTACTGATTTGCTAACTAAACCGTTTCTGAGTCTTTTTAAAATGTTTGCACTTAAAAGTATTTCAACTTACATTTATAAAAATGTTAAGAAAATCATCAAAATTACAATGAACTAAGATAAAAATTTATTTTCCAGTCAAAGTTTTCTAGATCTACTTTCTAGACATTTTCTAGAGCTATTTTCTGCAGTTCATCTATCCTGCCTCAGACGTTATCTTTATGATCAAAATTGCACCCTGCAACGTGTATTTCTTTCTGTTGACTAAATATAAAAGTTCAGATATTTTTACCTCCATTTGGTGAAATTAATTTCTCTCTCTCTGACTTTCAAATAGAGATAAATTACAAAAAAAGGACATAAACACACTAGTAAATGTAATTAGTCTTTTCTTGATATACAAGTTATCAGAGAAGTTTCAGTCTTTTTCTGTTTAAGAGCCCAAGAAAAATTCTCAGCAGAGCTCTGGACCCCTGTGTAGCAAATATAAACCTACTGACAATAAAGTATTGCTCAGTAAGGTTCTACAGACCTTTTGTCTGGACATATATACAGACCACAGACAGAAAACTGTTGTATTAGATAGAAGGAGAAGTCATATAAAAACTATATCACAATGAAATACACAATCCAGCTCAAAAAGCATAATTTGGAATGTGATAAGCTCATAGTATTGACATACAATAGGAATAAGCCTTCAAAGTCTGAATACACTGTGAATTTGTTCCCATATGTGCATAAGAGACAGGTGAATAACGGAATAGTGAAGTCATTATGCTACTAAAAATAAATAGTGTCTGAGAATGTAAGTTAGTCACTCAGCAGTATTTGAAATACAAACATGGGACTATGGGGAACTGACTATGTTCAACAAACTAAGAATAATAACTACTACTGCTTCACTGGTGCTGCATCAAATCCACCATCTCATGTAAAGTATAAGTAAAATGAATGAAAAAGAAAAAACAGTGAAGAGATAATCCTTCACATGGCATTTAAAGAGCACCCTGTTCTGCATCCATTGTTTGCAGTAAATACAGAGACATTCTGATAGCCTCACACATGTTGAATGGGACCCACAGAGCTCCTAAATGACCCTTACGCATTACTGTGTTACTCAGTGTGAGTGAATAGCATAATCTCATTCTTTGGACTCAGAGAGAAGGAAAGAGGATTCTTTGAGAACACAGTAATATGATTAACACCAGCATGTCCACATGTATCTGCTTATTTTGCAGAACAAACTTCCAAAGCAGTATATTTCTGTATGAGCTGATAGAGTCTGATAAAATCTGAGATTGTTACAAATAACCAGAGAACGCTATGAAGAAACCAACAGCAATTTCTGCTCAGAAGCCTCATATGAAGGCAAAGAACAGGAAAAATTCTTAAGGAGAATAGATATATTATCAACTTTTTCCCTTAGTGCACTGTACACCTTGGATCCTCTGCAGATTTTAAATTCCTCTGTGAGACAAGCAAACTAGAGGCCTACAGTTAAACGGCATGAATTCTCTTCCTCCTCACCTATGCTAAATACCATTGATTCAGCTTTTTTCCAGCCAAGACTAGCATTTACCAAATGGCAAAAACGATGATAATTATATAGCATATATTTTTCCATAAATATACACCATATATTTTTACTTACTATACACATTAAATATCATAATTTGCAACATTTACACATCTCTTAGCAGAAATAATTGTACATTTAGTCTGACCTGATGCCATGGATGAGTTCAGAGTACAAGTGTTCATTACATTCGTTTTCAGCTCCATGCAGACAACCATATTAAAGTACCGCTGAGGATAAACTAACATCTGCTGCCATTCTTTGAAGCTGCATTACCTCAGGCGCAGCTTCACAGTGACACTGCTGGCAGATTAAAGCTCGACTTTATCCAGCCAAGCTTCAAGTCTAGGAAAACAAGACTGTGCACGCTTGTCCATGTGCACATCTTCTCTGGGTCTTATGATAGGATATATTGTATTATAATAGCTAAGAAAATCACTGATTTCTAATCACTGGCACTCATCATATCTGTAAAATGTCACTCAAGATTAATAACCCTGGCGGTGTTTTCATATTAACCTCTCCAAGGAAATGATGTTTTTTAGTAATTTTTTGTATCTATATTTTTTTCCAGAAACATTGCTAGTTTTAATTAATAATAATGAAAAAGGAAAAGGATAAAATCCTTGCCTGAAGGAGAATTTAAAGTTAATGGCTTTTTAAAAATTATTGGTTATTTTCTTACAAGACCCAGAGGAAATATATTTCAAGAATATTTGTGGTTGAGTTACTTGGGTTTGATTTTTTTTTGTCAGCACATTGTTTACATTTCTTCAGAGTATCAAAATCATTTACAGCTGCTTGTGTATCTCTGTGTTTGTGGTGCACATGCACTCTGATTTTCTGTATGTAATTTTGTGCGTGTGTGTGTAGTCAGCTTCTGTACAGTTTTACAAAACCATAGTCAATTTTCTTACAGTTACAATTTTTCAGACAGAAATGGAACTCATAGCTGAGACAATCACGAACAAGCAATGATTTCTGAGGACTATCTTCCTCAAATAGGATTAAAATTACTGATGGCATACTAAGTTCACGCATCTCCATATCTTCGAGTGTCAGCTCTGCTCTGTGTCCTCAGTGGTGTGGCTGCTCATTTATGTTGAGATTGTGGATTATGGCCTCTATTTGAAGCTTTATAGCCAAAGTGGGGCTAAAGAACACTTGGCTAAGTGAGAACATATAATGGTATAGGATGTGTACGTTTGCTCAAAATTAGGAGTTATCTTGCCTTCAGGGCATCTTATAAACTGATGCTAACCATAGAAAGAATTACATAAAACTCAAAGCAACACCCATAAATATAAAAAAACCTTTAAGAATGTTCAAACACTCAGAAAAAAAGGAACAGTAGGATTAAGGCCAACTGAATCTTTATCCTCAGTGCCTGGATATGAGGTGGGAAATGGCTAGCACAGGTGAAAGATATTTGATTTAGTACCTTGCACCAGACCATTCACAACAACCAGAAATATTGTTTCAATGAAAAACCTTGCTCAGTTCCACCCACACGTGTGATTGTATGTATGGGGTTCTTTATGTATATACTGTGTGTAGAGTCTGCAGGCTGGACATAGACTTCAGCCTCAGAGGACAGGATATAGCTGCAAATAAATCTTTACTGACCATACTTAATTTTTCAAGACAAGGACAGTCAACAGTAAAACTCCTGACTCTGACAATCCTTGAGTAAGATATCAAGTCATGAAAGCATTTCAAGACATCAAGATCAGAAAGCTTTCCCTAACTTCTCAGTGAAATTAATGTGGGTTTTCTTATTTTTGAATAGGGGAAAACCAAATGTATTCTAACATACCCTTTGCTGTCCCTCATGTCAACTAAGAACCATGTAAAATGAAGCATTTCAAGGTAAAATCTTCAGGTAGCAAATGCTGTCTATGGGAGATTTTAATCAAAATGGATACTTCTTTGGTAAGATTAGAAGCATCAGAAAAATACACATTTTAACAAAAAAAGGTCAAATAAATCAAAGTATAGGCAAAGTACCTGCTCAGTCTATATCTGTTGACAGCTCAGCCTCTATCTGTGATCATCCAAAGATAAAAGGACTCCCACACAGTTGTGTATCATGGTGTCTTCCATTAGAAGATAGTTTAGTGAACAACTTATCAAATCAAGCTTGGTTCTGGGAGCCCAGGGTAATCACAATAATAATAATATATATAAATTACAACTCACAAGGTCAGAATAACCAGCTGAAAGCTCTGCTAAGTTTGAATTACTCACCTGCCTTTAGGTGGAAGTGAATTTACTGTGCTGGTTATGTTTCAGCTCTGTAGTTCTGAGTTTAATGGAATGAGTGTGCCAGTGGTTAGCAAATGAGAAATGTTACTTGCCTTCCCCATATGATACAAGTTAGAGAAGAAGTGTTCAACCTGCTCCATGAAGAGCCTCATCCAACATTTTTCAGAAGCCAACAGCCACACAAACCAGCTTGCATATCACTAGCAGCCCCGACAAGGGGAACTGTGGGAACAGGCCACAGAGCTCCCCTGGATCCCACTGTCTTGTTGAAAAAGAAGCTGGTGTACAGGTGACCCGTTGCTGCTTTGTACTGCAACAGCCCCTCTGACTTGCCTCTCCTGTTCTGAGTAATATGGATAACGCTGCAACATTCTTGGCAGTCATTTGACCTGACTTCGAAGAAATAACTGAACCGTTCAGACACATCTGGTTCAAGAGACATTGTTTGGACTGTTAGTCTCCTCCATTTGACTGCAAGGATAATTTACTTTTGTTCTGCTGTGAAACTTGCAAGAAAAAGTTATGTAAGAATCAAATTCTGAAGTTCTCATTTTACTAAAATGCACACAAAAAGCGCTTGTGGATTATTTCTGTTATTTGCAGTACTAAATTCTGTATTCTGAGAGTATAAGCCTCATAATAAAGGAAAAAATACTATCTTTTAAAATACATAAATACAAAATAATTGTAGTTTAAAATTTTTGAGAAACATTTCAGGATCTCCAAAGTAAATTCTGGCTGTGCAGGTAGGATGAAGTAGATGCTTATTCTCAAGCATGGTATAGATCTCTAAGTCAAGACACTCTTCCTAGGTGGAAACATAATCTTGAAGCATTTAGTTGGATCATCCAGTGTGAGGATGCTATACACCATTATTGATTTGTACAAGCCTTAAAAGCACTTCAGAGAGCAATCAGGTCCTTTTCCCGCCTTTCCAGCCTCTGCCTCTCTTCCTGTTCTCCTCTTCCCACAGTGCATCAAGACAGTCTTTCTCATTATTATTTTGTTTCTTTTAAAGAAATTGGGATCTTTATGAAATGCACACACAGCCCTCATGTTTTTACACTTCTTTAATCTTTATGATGGCAGAGGAGCAATTTCCACTTCAAATCTTAAGTCAATAATTAGTGAACAGAACCAACACCACAGCCTTAGACAAGGAGATTTAGTGACTTCATCCCTACAGGAAATGAATCAGCATGATTTGTTTGCTGAATCTCTATAATGTTCTTGCGGTACCTAAAATCAAAAGACAAAGGCAGCAGGGAACCCTTATTGATGTGTGTGTATACGTATCCATATATTCACACATAAAAATGTACAAGGCAAAAGTGAAGGGCTTTACTTTTCATGTCTCAGAGCATTGATTATTCTAGCATGCTGAATAATTTGAGTGAATACGCTTTTTAGTTCCGCTCTGGGATTTGGAAGAAGGTGAGATATTAATATCTTATACAGTTCAAGTCTAACACTGATTAAGCATGACACCTCACCCCTCTCCTCACATTATTTACCCTCTGCATTTGAAAATTACCAAGTCTCTGTTGCTGCCTCACAGGTTGTAGACAGGGCCAGCTGTTAAAGGGACATTGACATTTCATATAGGTCATCCTCTGGCAATGAAAGTGTGAAAATTCTTAACTTAGTGATTTCAAACAGAAGAAATGAACTGAGCTATAAATCTGGGGGGTTTCTGCTAACCATTGCCTTAAAAGAATTCTCATTATAGTACAAATGACAAAGGTGTCAGAGGCTTCTAATAGATTAATACTTGGACTATAAATCTATGCATACGGCCACAGGACAGCTTTTCCTGTTCACTGGTGATAGACCTATAATAAAGTTCCAAGAGACACTGAGAAGAAGCAGATGTTGTCATAATACAGTAAACTCCATACGGTAGATCCTCTTCATTTAAAGCACGCTCTTTCTAAACACAACTTCAGTTCTTTGATATCAGCAACAACTCCTAAGCAATGGAGACAAATGTACAGAAATGATGGAAAACATTACAGAATGACCTCATAAAGTGATGAAGTTCTGTGTTTAGAATAAATTGTAAATTTTGCCCAGCCTACTTCTTGAAAATCAGCAAGATGAAGAGATTTTCACTAGATGTCTGCTGTGAAATGTGCTTGAAACTGCCATACACAGTTGAGCCAATGGCCAACCATCTTTTACAAGTATGATCCTAATGGACAAGATGGCTAAATGAGAGGGTGCTGAGAGTTTGCATTTTCTAGATAGGTAAAACTTTTGGATCTTGTAACACTTTTTTTTTTTTGTGCAGAGGCAAAACCATCCTGAATTCAGGAAGGATCATTGTAATTGGAAAGTTCCATTTCAGACAGCAACAAGTGCAAAGCAAGAGTTCTGTATCATCATCTTGCTACACATAAGAAATGTGAGGGAGAAAGAACAGTTAGAGTTAAGATTTGATTGAAAGAAGTTGTTAAAATGTAAGGACTTTTCTTTTTCCATCTTTGCCACACAACCCAATCTCTGACACTGTCAAAAGTGGAAATGCAAGGAAGACTGCAAATATTTTGCAAATGCTTCCCTGAATATTATAATAATCTCTAAAATTTGAAGCTCAGTCTCCTGAAACCACATGCAGATTCATCACAAGTAGTGTCTCTCAATGGATTTCCTTCTCGTAATGCTACCCAACACCTCCTTGAACCAGTGTAACTACCACATAACCAAATAGTATGAATAAACAGATTCTTGGATAAACACATAGTCTAAATTGGCTATACATACACCACATGCTGATGATGGAAAATATCACCTAATTTCTAAAAATCTGATCTTTCATTTCTCCATTTCTTTGTAGCTATTAAAGTGTGTTCTGTAGTTAAACTAATTTGTGTTTCTCAATAATTTGGTCTTTTAAAATGAAGGTGCTATAAAAGCAAATACTTTCTCCCTAAATTGTTGATGACAAGAAAAAAGAACCCCACAAATTTGTCCCTAAATTTTAAATTGAGCAAAACTTTGCATGTTATGACTTGTTTTCAATTAGACTTTTCTATCTGTCGTTGCAGAGTGCTAAAATACATTTGGATCTTAAAAAAAGTTTCATAAATTTATTATTATTAAAAATATTTTTAAAACTACATTTCAGTGAAAAGCAATAGATGATACTGAAGGACCTACCACATTTCAGTCCTTTCTATCATTTTTACTGATTCAGTAGATGACTCACATTCACTCTGATGTACAGCACTGGGATGAACATAATTTTTTTTTTAGCAAGTAATCTAAGATATTTTCATTAGCATGTACAGAAATTATGCATTAGCTAGCGATAAAGACAGAAATCTTCTACTAAATCCAGCCAAGTGACAAAATAAATGCTACTGTTTTAAACCTGTTATTCAAAGGCTTAATATTATTCTGTAATGAGTTGAATGCATTTTTTGTGCATAATTCATAACAGAGGTAAATTGCATTTATCTGCTCATCGACATTAAAGATAGATGTTTCTCCATTTTGATCTTTAATTTCCTGCTTATTTTTAAATATTTAATAGGTTAAATGCATTTTAAAATCAGTCTAAAAAGTGAAAATCCATTTTTCTTTGAAGTTTATCGTCCATGTCCCCTCCACTGACAGAACTAAAATAACCATAATAGACTTTTTAATTATTTTTTTTGAACCCTTTTATGGCTCAGAGTTTGGACATTATATTTTTTGATAGACCTGAGAGGAAAAGAAGCCAGAGAAAATAATTCTTAAAATAAATCAAAACAAAACATAAAACTAAAAAGTACACTTTCACATATAGTAATGTCATGGTGAAAGTAGTGTGGGTTTGTGTGTTTTTAAGTTTTGACACATGGCAAATTACAATCAAAACAAAAAAGGAAACAGCTTGGTTCATGTAACATGCCAATAATGACTTCAGAAGCATTTTAAGACACGAAGGACATTACCCATGTATTCATGTTCTTTTTTACAGTAAGGTTATTTGGAAGATATGTGTCTGAGTACATTTCAAGAATCTGTTTTCTTTCACTCTCAGAATTTAAGTAGGAATAAGGAATTTGTTGTGAAGTCATTCAGTGCAAACCTGTTCTCGTCATCAGACAGAAGTACATTAAAAAAAGGATTACAAAAGTGAGATGCAGATGCTATTATCATTAATGCTATCTTTTAATAATGATACCTAACAATTTGTGCAGATGTATGTCATCATGCAAGAGAGCCAGATTTGACCCTGCTCTCTTATCCTTTTACTAGAATCAAACTGAACATGTTAGGTCTTAAACTGCTGAAGTGTTTGACTTAAAGTGCATGGCTAATTCCATTCAATCAAGAGATTTATTTGCATGCCTGCTATTACAAATGTATGGTGGAATCATGACAAACTGATGAAGGTACCAGCAAAAAATGCATATATATTAAGCCACTGTTTTATAAGGGCCTATGAAAGATTTAAAGAGACAACACACAAAACTTTTACCCCTTAAAACTTGCCTCTGCCCCAAATTTGCCATGAAATACAGAAGCAATGAGATAAAGATTTTGGTCCTGAATTTAGGGGACTGATCTGGTGCCAATAAAAGAGTTCTGCATGGAAAATGCAAAAAGAACCAGTTATATGATTACTATCACAGAAGCTGCAAAATCATGGCACGCTAGAACTTATCTGAATATCATTTTCCAAGGACTGTGTAAGAGTAGAGTGAATGCTCATTATATGTAGAAAAGTAACTTGCATTTTTCTGAATTGATTCAGGGCAAAAACTCTTGTGCAGTGCTTTCACACTCTGATTGTTTCCTTGAATAGGGTCTTAAGAAGCCTCAATAGAGAAGACTTGTTCAGTCACAAAGTCTAGAAGCCTATAAACTGCACAGAGTAAGATTTAAATAATGCTTTGCAAAGAGCAGAAGATGCTGCCATGGGTTTATACCTGTCCATGGAGCCAATGCATTAATGCTCTGCGGTAACCACATGAAGTAGGACAGGCAATAAAATCTGTTACCATATCTGGTTGGACTCCAAAATGACATTTTGTTGTTAATATGGAAGGAATGTTTCAAACTCCTTCATGCTCACTCAGAAACAACATGGAAAATCTTTATTTCAATATGTATTAAATACCCAACCTCAGACACTCTTCACGATGCCTTGCACTCTCAATGTTTCATAAATGCAGTCTACAGAGGGAATGGAGGGAGTTATTTTACATTGAGTTACAGCACATGAAGTGATAGGATGAGGAAAAATTTAATACTGCAGTTTGTTTTCTTTTTTACAAGCCACATAACGTGTATTTCCAAACAAATTATCTCAAGATTAAACGTCTTTCAGAAAACTCCATATGAGACACAAATGTCTGAGGTCAATGGCTGGGTATTTTTGCATTTAGAATTTATTTTTTTTCTCACATACACTTGGAGATTCTCCTATTTGTTACAGCAATTGGCAAGAAATGAAAGACCTCACACGTAATCATCTTGTGGATGACAACATTTCTGGAGAATGTGATTTCAGAATGTGATCAGCTTTGCAAGTTTGATTTTGAGTCCACATGTTTTAGACTTGTCCACTGATGTTAGCAATGTGTTGGCCACTCCTTTTACTTTGGTTCCTCGGGTAAGGAACGGAGAAGGAATCAGACTACCTTGGAAGTCTTTTGGTCCTGCCTCTGACCGAAGCTATAAGAACTGACAAGTCATTCCTATGATTCTAACTTCCTTTCATATTTTGTTGGACTTTCTATTTAAACAAAAATTTGTTATAGTACTGGCAGTCGCTGTGAACATGCAACACACTGATGATTCTGACACAACTTTTCAAAATTAGAAGCAAACTAAAGCTAGGGCTTGGAGAAGTTACAGCACTGTCCAACCGTATATTTCTTCAAATATCTAGAATTCTCATCAGGCCATTGAACCATGTTTTGTGTTACAGGAGTGTGGTGAAAAAATAGATACAACAGGGATCTATTTCTAACTTGTTAGGAGACTTGTTTGCATACTCCCGGTGTCATAAACTTCAGAAGTTTATTATACTGTCTTGTTTCAGCTCATGCTCCCCTCAACGCCAAATCATGATGCTGCAAACGAAACTGTATCTCTTTCCTTCAAAACAGTTTTCATCAACACATATTTATTGGTCATTCTGTGATTTTTTTCCCAACTTTAATCCTTATGACAGCAGCTGGCCCCAATAGATTTATTTGCTTCACTAAATAACGGGTGATGCTTGGAAGACAGCATCGTAAATGCATAGTAAGGAAACATAAAATCACATCTAATAAATGTGATTGAAGAAATTGCCCCAGAAGCCTAAGAGGAATCCTATTCTCTGGGTAAAGGCCATACAATTATAGACACAACACAGACTGGAACTTGGAGAGAAAGGAAAAAATACTGTTTGTGATAAATGGTTGGGTAAAGGTTAAGCGATGTCAGTGTTATAGCTTATGCTTGATAACAAAGAGCAGAGATCCCTCACATATTCACAAAGTATTCCATGGCTTGTTAGAAACATTTACTCTGCAGGTGCACTCTTTACTGTCTTAACTGCTCAAAATGCAGCCTCTCTTTCCCAGGGTATTCTAAAAATATTGTAGTTGTTGACTTTACTAAGTGAGTGGGAGAAGAAAATATGGGGATATAGTAGTCTAACAGTGATGAAAATGGTTATCTTCACCATGAGTGTTTGGTGTCAGATCCTCTTAGGATCATCACATATTTTTTCCCGACAGTCTAGTGCACAGATAAGAACACAAATGATTTTTCAGCAGGCACTTGTAAGTCCCATCACAACTATCTTGTCACGTTTAACAATGAGAAGAAAGAAAGGAAATTTTCAAAGATTTTTTTTTCTAAAATATAAATGTCAGTGTACAATTACAAAAGAAAAGGAATAAATTGCAGCAAGAGATATGAGCAAGCACGTGAAAATATGGATGCTTATCTGGCCCTTATCTAAATCTACAAAATATCTGGAACCTGATGGAAATCAGGCAAAGTCAGACAGTTCAGGAAATTCTAGAACTAGAACTGTCTGCTACATACTAAGAGTGGGAACAGGTCATATCAACTATGAATCCAAGTATTTTTTGGATGAGTATCACTGCAAGGCACTTCTTTCAAAAGAAGCTAGAGAAGCTAGGAGGCTAACTTGCATCTTTCGAACAGGGGTGGGCATCTCACGTTCCTTTGTCCCATTCATTTTCACTGGAAATGTAGCTTAAATCTAAAATTATACAAAAGCAGGAAATTACTAAAGAAAAATTTCTGTCTTGCACTAGGCAAATCTGAGACTGCTGAAGTTCCCTTTTTGCAAGCAGGGAAATCCTAGCCTTGAAGAATTGATTACATTCATTTAAGATAAAGAAAATTCAAGCTTCTTTTTCTACACTGCTTGATTAAGGCTGTGAGTTCAATACCAGCTCCCAATATGTAACTCCTTTTCTTTCCATCATTGCTGCTGGGCTGTTCTCAGGCAAATGTCTCTCTGCATTTGATCAGAAATTATAGTTTTAAAGTGAGACAATCTTTCTGGCAATTGCTGAAACCAGCATATTTAAATGAAAATTCAAGTAACAAAATGGAACCGATATTTGGCAAAAATATGCACAGTGCAATGTGACAGGCATAGAACCAGATGCAAGGAACATAACACGTCTGCTATTTCACAGAAGTTCTTTCATTTTTCTTCTCTCTCTGAAGCACAGCACTTCTGCCATCTGCTCCAGTTATTAGTGCAAAGACAGCACCAACACATCCCATTATTATGTTCTCTCTAACCTTTCGAAAAAAGCTGTAACCACCTATAAAATGTGAAAATGTGAAAAGTCCTCACCCTGTGTTCTCAGGGTCTCTGTTATAGACATCTGATTACAGCACTGAACAGGACACAATTCAGACATTATCAGAAGTGCACTTCTCCCTGGATCCTTCTCTCAGGCATAACTTGCATGTTTGACATCAGATTCCCCACCCTGCGTCTGATAGCTAAGGCTCATTGCAACTCTCGTACTATCCTCCTCCTATCCCAGCTGGTTCCCCCTGCCTTACTTCCTTCCTCCACTTCCTCATCTATCCACAGCTCTGACTGGCAGCTCTATGACACTACATTGTACCAGCAGGTTTCTCCTACCTGTCGCATGTGCCAAGTAGGAATGTGGCTGCTTTTGCATGCTCTAACAACTCTTCCTCTTCTGTCTGGTTTCATATAATCTAATTTCCCTCCACCTTCTTCCTCACCATATTTATCTTATCTGATATTTTTGAGTCCCAGGAGTGACTGAACCGCATGAGAAGACCATAGGATTGATGTCTGGCCAGTTTCTAAATACTAATACTCTCAAATATTGGAACATTAATTAATAATAGAAGTCATTTCCGTGGTTCTTAAGAGAGAGAGAACTCTTCTCTTAAGAAGAAGAAAGCTCTGAGGAGAGGGACCTGGGTGTGCTGGTGGATGACAGGTTAACCATGAGCCAGCAGTGTGCCCTGGCTGCCAAGAAAGCCAATGGGATCCTGGGGTGCATTAAGAGGAGTGTGGTCAGCAGGTCGAGGGAGGTTCTCCTTCCCCTCTACACTGCCCTAGTGAGGCCCCATCTGGAATACTGTGTCCAGTTCTGGGCTCCCCACTTCAAGAAAGATGAGGAGCTCCTGGAGAGAGTCCAGCGGAGGGCTACGAGGATGGCGAGGGGACTGGAACATCTGTCCTATGAGGAAAGGCTGAGGGAGCTGGGCTTGTTCAGCCTGAAGAAGAGAAGGCTGTGAGGGGACCTTATAAATGCCTACAAATATCTGAAGGGTGGGTGTCAGGAGG
>Ga0065711_1028662_pt1 | contig 39889 bp, 24 predicted proteins | sample Hoacrofraction12_FD_59098 | JGI IMG/M metagenome (GOLD analysis project Ga0065711, IMG submission 59098) | Hoatzin crop microbial communities from Cojedes, Venezuela - Epithelial fraction 12 v2 (version 2) | ecosystem: Host-associated > Birds > Digestive system > Esophagus > Crop | place... | reverse complement strand
TTTTTTTTTTTCCAACTCAAGTTTTTCATTTTTTCCATCTATCCATTTTCAGCAACTGATTACAGAAATACCACATTACAAGATAGCATCCCAGGATCCTGCATAACATCCCACTGCAGAAAACAAGCAGTCACAAGACTAAATACTGAACAGACTTTGGACTGTAGATACGCCCAACGGACTTGATGAAGGCTTGGATCTTGGTAGAAGCCAGCTGAGAGAAGCTGCTGGTCCATTTTCAAGTGCTCACTGCTACTACACAGGAGATGCTTGGGTTAGCAAGAAACCCTAGAGATGGGCCTCCAAATGAAGTCCCATCCAGATGTTCATAGTACACCACGTTGCTGAGGGTCCCATGAAAGACATTATCTATTCAGGAGGATGGGGAGAAAAAGGGAGGGGGAGAAGAGGAAATGTCTGCTGAGCACACACAGAGAAATAAAAAGAAAAGCACTGGCTGAGTTCCAGAAATGAAAATCTGGCCCCGCTAAAGTAGGTGGGAGCTTTGCCACCAGATTTCAATGGAGACAGAATTTCACCCTGTGTGAACAGTACTCTGGATATGACCTCCCTCCAGACACACTGTGGGAGCTCTTCTGCCTTTGAATACTCACTGGAAACACAGAAGGGGAAATTAAACACAAAACAAGACAACAATACCAGAATGATTAATCAACAATTAACAAAAAGCATGCAACAACTATTAAGCAAAAAGTATCACAGAAGTGGGTGGAAAGAAGGCTGCAACTCCGCTACCTGCTGAACTTTGCCAGGAATAAGGAAGGATGCAGGGTCTCGTGGTGCTGGGTACAGGGTGCCATGTCACAACTGCACTGGAGGCAGTCTGCACAGATACAGTAACAAGAGGAAAAAAACCTGCTAGCACAGATTCAGCCTTGGAGTATGCTCCTGTGACTAATGCTATATAAACAGGCCAGAACCTAGCAACTTTAGCAAAGATTCCTAGGAGCAATCAGCATCATCACTTACGAATTCCCAGGCAGGGTGGTTCACAGAAAAGGCATGCTCAGCGATCTCTGGTGTTGTGTAACTATGCGGATTCTGGAAATGAGAATACAACGCCCAAATACAATAAACAGATACAATGCCTATAAAGCCCCATCTATATGACAGCTATGACCCAGTTATTTTACCTACAGTTGCCCTCTGATTTAGTTAGCATTTGCTTTCACATCACAACTATACAGCAGTCCTGGATGTTCCCCTTTCACTGGCTTAAGAGTTCAGGCTGCCTAAGATGCTAAGCTCCACCTTTCAGAGTGCCTGAACAGCCCCAGTCCACACAAGGCAGCTGGAGGGACACATTCCAATCGCTGTTGGAACTCAGCCTCTAACTGCCAACCAAAGACCGCTTTTCTTTGTTGCAGCTCTGCTGCAAAAAGGGACCAAATGCTGTTTCTGGGAACTACTGCAAACTGCACCACTTTGGATGTGATGATGACAGCATGTAAGCTTGCACGCATACCACTGACTAATATTCAAGCATTGTATTCCACTCTGAGATGAGAAATCCAGATGAAGATTCATGTCTACATATCAATGATGGGTGAGTGACAACAGCTAACCAAGCATTAAACCAGAGGTCCCTGAGTGACTGTGTGTGACAGGCGGAGTGTAGGCACGCACACACCAGGGTCTGGAAGCTCCCAAGGTCCTCAGGACTCCTTTTTCCTCAAAAAACAACTGCAAAGGTCTCGTTTTAGAGGTGGATGCCCAGCCACCCCTGTGATGGCGTGAGACCTTTACAGAGCTCAGGCCATCTGAACAGCTTCCCCTCCCTGCTCTCTTCTCCCTGTCTCTCAAATAATCAGAGAAAAACCCTTTCCGCATTCCTTCCCCAGACCATATGGCCAGTCTCTTCAGGTGACAGCGATCTCCTGAAGCTCCATGGTTTGCTGCCTCATTACCCCGTGCCTGGACAGACCATTGGTCTTGGTGCGAGTTCCTTGTCCATGGGCTCTGCTGTCAGCCCTCAGGATTGCCCATTGTTAGTGTCTATTGCCCAATGAATAAAGCTAAGGGGAAAAACAGAGGGCACCTAGACAAAATAAAGCATATCTGCAAGTCCTGCAGTACTTTGCTGGCTCAGAGCAGGTTTCTCACCCAGTTACTTAGCTGGCAACTTGGAAAATGGAGAACAAATGTGTTTGGACTGACACCGATCCTTCCGCAGACTCTGGAAACAAAACCGGAGGGAAAGAGAGCGGCTGGAGAGTTACTGAGCTCTTGTGCTCCCTGGCTGCCTCAACACCATTGTTACCCCTGACGACAAACCAGAAGAACTGCTTCTTGGAGTGCCAGGATCCTGGGATGAAAAGCATGGACCACCCCTAGTGCTGGGCTTTGCACTAGGCTGTCGGCTCTTCTCAGCATGTGCCATGCAGCTGTAGTGTAAAGGCACATCACGGCCCTCCTTCCCAACCCCAGCAGTGGACCTTGTAAAGAACAGCGGGACAAGGAGAATTATCTGACAGGGGAGCTAAGGTTAAGAGTTAAGGTCAGGAGTTAAGAGGGTACAGCTGAGACCAGTGTCTAGCCCAGTCTTTAGCTACATTGTGGTACTAGGAAGTAAAATCTTTCCTTCATGGTTTAAATCAGCCTTGCACGCGTTTAAAAACAATTGCTGGAAGGAACAAAATAACATCTCATTTTGAACAGCTCTTGCCAGCACTCAAGAAGGCTTGAGAAAGTTGTATGCCCCCAGCTGACAGGCTGGCCCTGGATGACAGCTGGGCCTATAGCCTTGCTGCTCACCCCTTGCTGGACTCCGGACTTAGACCATAAAAGAACCAAATCTGAAACCAGTACCTAATCCATCAAGGGAAAACCTAAAAATTCACTTCTGGGTCACTTGTGGCTAAGGCAACAAGCCCAGCGTTTCCAGAAGTTATTTTCACTGCGAGGACACTGGCTGCAATATGAGGGAAAATGCGATTATCAAGTCTCTCCCTGAAGTAAGGAGACTAATGCAAAATAATTTCAGCCTCATCCTCTCCTTTCTCTCCTACCTTTTACACATCATATTATTACTCGCCTTCTTTTTCACGCCCAGGCCCATTGTAGTACCTAGAAATGGTTGAAAATGTACATTTTTTTCCAGGACCTATGCTGACTCCATACACAAACCTATATTTTAAAACATTCTTCTACCTCCCTTCAGGTATATCTGATGATTTTCTACAATAGTCTTGTCAATACTAATACACCAACTGGTATCAAACAGATATGTATTTGTTACTGATCTGCTATTTTACTTAAAAATAAGAATTTTAGACTAGGACAATCCTCACTCAAAACAGCTGACAACATCTTTTTTTTAAACTGTCAGAAGTAGATTTTCAACAAGGACCAGACACACATGCAGACATTTTGAGAGTTACTGCTTCAAATGGTGTCCCTTAAACAAGTGAAAACTAAACACATTGAAAACATCCAAAATGTTCCTTTTTTTGGTAGAAATTGGCAGCATTATTTCATTACACTCAGGTATTCCTGTACAGGAACTCTGACCATCATTCCTCTGAAAGAGGAAGTTCAAGTATGAATAAATAACCAGATGACCTTCAGCTAATGTAAGAAGATAAAGGAAAGGCAAAACCAGAATTCAACTTTCTTTTTTTCTTGACCGAAGGCAGTAAACGTGTTTGCTGTGTTCACTATTTATTTTGTGATATGCAGATAAGAATAACTTCCACACAGTACATGTAGCCCAGTGAGAAAAGGCAGGCCAAAGGACACACACCAAACTGCTTCACAAAGAAGCCAGGTGATACATGGTGGGTTTATGGGGAATGGGATCGCTTACTATAAACAATATCTGAAGATGACCATAAGTTTATATTGGTTTGTATTGACTGAAATAGTTTGTTCTGTCCATGCAGAGGACTCCAATTAGTCTGCTATTCAACACACCAATTTGCACACAGGCTGGAAGTGTTTGCAGTACATGGTCTTTAAATTCACTTACCCTGTAGATTTCCTTTGGGCTTGAAGTAAGGCCATTGCTCCAGTGAAAAAGCCCTCAAAGGCCCTTTTCCCACACTAGAGATCGGTTTGTGATTTGGGTTTGTAAACATTTATTTCAGCGCAAATTCTGCCATAAAGAGGAACTTACTGCTTGTAGTGAAGTTACCCTCCCCAACCTGGGGGAAGGAGTCTACGTCTTGGATGACCTGTAGTACTCCCACAGTCCGCACCGGGGGATCCAGGGCTACGGAGCTCTCGTTCACTGTTATGTCGCTGGCTCCCGTTATCTGGTTGGTTGGTGGTCCTCCTATGGACGCTTCCAAATCTGGAGGTATATCATCCATGCAATCTGCATTTGGCTAATGGGAAGAAAAAGAAGAAAATTCAGCTGTTACCTCATAAAAAGATTTAATTTACCTGTTCCCACTTCTTTAGGGTTTTTCAGTGCTGAAAACGGCAACATACGATGAATAAACAACCACAGTTTATTTGTTTCCATGTACTTCAAACTTCTTAACACAATCTGTTGCAAGAGAGACCCAAAGCATGCATTGGAAATATTCAGTATTAAACTGTGCCACCTACGATCTCTAAATATTCTTCTTTATACTTTTTAACGGGTTTGGGAGAGTGCACATTAAAAAAGTAACTCACTTATTGGTATGATCTGCTCAACAGAGGCAGATTGCTGAATCAGATTACAAATGTAAACAGAGACAGTAGTTGAAGGGCAATGATTATCTTTTCCCTAAACATACATTTTATAGAGCCAGTATCAGAGCTTTCAGGAATAGGAATTCAAGGGAAATGCCTGTGGGCGCATCTATGTGTGGGGTGAAAAAATAGAAGCTAAAGCTGTTTATAAAGACAAGTTTTTTTAACATGATAAGATCTTCTCCTTTGCTAATGCTATATTTGCTACTAAATAAAATTATGAGAAAAGAAACAAACAAGCAGTAATGGCAATTAGAAGAGAATTATTCAATTCATAGTCTTTCTTGCTTTCTGATTCAGAGAGGCCAAGGATGGAACCCAGTTCTGGGGAATTTAGACACTTCTTTCTCGCAGCAGTGAATGCACCAAGACCTCCAGAATGAGCTAAGCTCTTCAAGTCAAGGGAAGCAATGAGAGGGGGTTGTGGTACCCACCTTTTGCACAGCATCCTTAGCACTGAGCGCCTGTTCATGAAGAGCACTAAGACTTCAAGTGGGCACTGGGTGGCAAAGAGGGTTCTTTGTCCAGAGACACTATATCCAATACTATTTTCTATCCTTGATTTCTCTGGACCTGTTATAAGCCTGATGCTCCCCCTCATGCAGCTGTGATTTTTATGGAGCTCCCCATAAACACTGGTGACAAACATATGAGTAAAAAAAGCTCTTTTTCCTCTAAGAGGAAACAGATTCTTGTGCCATTTGCCCATAGAAACAGGTCTAGTTCTCCCCAAGGCATGGAAAAAAACTGTTTGCATAACTAAGTTTTCAAGAACTGGGTTTTGAAGTTTTAACATTTTGTAACAAAAACAAGGTTAATGCAGAAATAAGGATGCTGTGTGTCAGGGTGCAAAGCGTCCAAAATGACAGAGGGACATAGCAAGGTTGAGCTGCAACTACGCAGATACCTGGTTAAGTTAGGAAACATAAAGTTAAGTTGTTCCCATTTACCTTTACTGTCCAGGAGCCAGAAAGTTAATCTGGACCAGTCACTTCGGTTTCCTCTAACGTCAACGGTTTGAGACAATTTCACTCTGTGATTCATCCCACTTTAAGGTAAGTGGTATGAATTGCCCCCTCTGCCTTCCCACTGCTCAGCACTAAGCAGAGATGAAGCTTAAGCTGCTAGACTGGAAATCCAGCGTCTGGATGGCTAAAGTCAGAGATGTACTCTGCTCTTTGGATCTGATTTTTGTTAAGCTTAGTTGTCTCGCTGGCTAAGGCATTTTATAAAAATCTTACTACTTGCCTATCTCCAACAGCAGGCACCTAGAAACTAGGCAAAATATGATACAGCAAAGACTTAAACAGAGGCTTAGCTTTAAGCACAAGAGTAATCCCTTTGAACTCGGGCATAGAAAGTTACCATATGCTTACATTTTTTGCAGAACCAGGAACTTAGCACGTTTTCTCTTTTCCCGTACATTCCCTGTCTGATTGCTACCACCTCATAAATGTTTTTTCACAAATGTTCCTAACGAAAAAGGCAGGCATTTTAAACAATCCTCAGGTGCCTTGTATCCACAAACTGAAGTTTGGGATAAAAATTAGAATTGTCCTTATCTGGCTCCAGTCTAATCCACAAGCAGCGACTGCTCCTCAGAACTGGGATAAAGGCACATTCAGCTATACCAGCTTTTAACGAAACTCATTGAACCTGTACTTTTCTAAGTGAAATACTAATCATACATCTGTAGGACCTGGATCCAAAATTATTCCTTAGATTTATCACCCTTTCCCTCACCCTTAGCTGTTATAACAAACACTTTCAGAATTTCATTTTAAACTTAAATTTAGCTTCGATGGCAGTGTATCTAAAAAAAAAACAAACAAAAAAAAGACTGCTTTTTCTTTTCTACTCTAGGAAAAACTATCTTAAATTTTTTGTCAGGGGATCAGTTTTCTGTCCTTTGTTCCGATTCCAGTTATTCCTGGAATGGGATTTTATCACTAATTTTTAAAACTTTAAAAATGGGGGATTATAATTGAAAGCCAAACCAAACATTAAAGATGCAAGAATATCATTGCTTGATATAATGAATCCCTTTACTCCTGAATCATTTTAGTTGGAAAAAATGCCCCAAACTAAGCAGTATACTATAAAACTAATGATATAAAACACTGATCGCAAAAAGTACATCATGGCTTCTGCTGTCAGAGTGACCCAGATACATTTGCTAAGTTTAATTATATTGGTTTCACTCATTCCCTACATGTAAGTGCTTTGAGGGCACAATTCCACTGAAGTCAAGGGAAGGCTTTGTATTGACTTCTGAGGGCTTGGCTAAGGCTCTCAGTGAATAGCTTCAAGTCATCCAATCTGCTGCCAAAAATGCAGCTGCCTGCGTATCCAGCGGATATTTGCAGAAATGGGGGAGAAGCAGAGGGAAACTATTTTATGTGATACAATCATCCCAAACACAATGTAGCTCTTTGAAAGCGAATCACACTTTCACTGATAATTCAATTCAAATATTACAGCCAAAAGAGGTATAGTCTGAGCTGAATTCACCAGCAAAGAGATGGTGGAAAAGGCTACGCCAACCATTTGCTGATAGATAGACAGACAGATAGTTAATAATCCTCTGGAACTGCAGAGCACCACGGTGAAAAGCAGAGATGCTAGGGTGCTCAGCTACCGTGACAAATGAGTGAAGTCATTTTGGTGCCTCACAGCAGCCTGGGGAATCTGGTTTTAGGGCAGATAATATTTGAAACTCTGTCACAAAGTAAATGGAGAGTTTAGATGTGAACTGAATTGAAGCATTTAGATACTTGGGTTTTAACCAATCTTGTCCTGGAAAATCCCGAGTCTTCCTGCTAAATGAAGCACAATATATCCACAGTCCCACAGGCTAGCTCTTTAGTAACAACCACAGGACAAATATGCAGCTGGGCAGGGGAAAAAAAACGTATTAGTCCTGCCTATGGCAAGATTTCCTCATTCCTCCCATTGTAAAGCCTGCAAAATGACTCTGGCAAATTTGCGCTCAAGTCTCCCATCAGAGACTGCTGCCTGCCTAAGGCTGCTTTTTTATGTGTGGAAATTTCAGCTAAGATGGCTCAGCAAGACTCAAGAATCTGATTAGGGAATGGCATTTTGCTTTATCTAGTCTACAGAAATGTTTGCCACCTCTCACTGAGAAGCCCTAGAGCTTTACAGCTTCTTCCAGGGAAACGTCCTTTCCCACAAGAGCCTACTGACATCTGGCTAAGTTACGAGCCTCTGAAAATACCAGTTCACGTGTGCTGATAGAGACTGGTGGCTTATTCGGGACTGACAGTTACACTTCTCCAAAGAGAAGAGGGCTTTGCATGGTGCCTGCAAGCTCATGGTGGCACCAGAAAGCACCCCACGGGACCGATGCCCACCCAGGGCTGCCCTCAGCTGGCGCCGGGCAGCGAGGAGGGTGAGGACACACAGTTTCTGTGCGGGTGGAGAATAGGTCCTAACAGCAGAGCAGGGAGCATGAGCAGCGACACCAGGTCAGGAGCTCAAAGGGATAAAGGTTGGACAGGAGGGGTTATGCAGAGGAGAAGCATGAAAGGGCATGAGGTAGGAGAGGGAGAAGCAGGAGTTGAGGCATATTCTAGAAAAAGAAGGCAGGGAAAACGGAGGAAGAGGAACAACTGATAGCAGTATAGGAATTTTTAACGCCCAGGCTACCAGATGCTCTTAGGGTCCCACTTCCTTTGCAGTCAGCCAGAGGGAACTCCTGACACGAAGCTCCTACTGTAAGTCACCTCGAGGGTTAAGGCTCTAGCATGCAGCTCATGTAGCTCTCCCTTCGTAACCTAACTGATGGTCCGTGTGGGCGGGAGCCAGTATGCTTCCTCCAAATGGTAGAGCAGGCTGTTTTCAGTTTGTTGTCTTACAACAACCTAGGGAAATTTTTACAGAAATTTGTATAATAAAATCCTCTAAACAAACTTCGCTTGTGGAACATTAACATCCAAGCGCTTGATATTTAGTGTTAAGACAGTCCAGCACTATGGCTGATTCTGAAATCTTAATTTGACCCAGTTGTTTATGTTGGTTACAGCAGTATCTTTACACGCCTGGTACAATTATTTCCACAGAAGCTCCATGTCGAAAGCTCGCGGGGAGGGGAGCAGGATGGATCCCCCTTCTGTTACATGGTACAGAGAGAATGAGGCAGGGAGCTGCGAAAAGAGAAACAATGGCTGAGGAAACTGAATGGTGTTTTTAATTAGTCCTGGGAATTAGGTTCCATACCTCCCACTACAGAGCTGTAGTAAAAGCTGTATTCTGGATGTAAATACTAACGGTACCAAACTTTTGGGAAACAACATCTCACTGCAGACCTCCAAGAAGTGGAGGTCTGATTTGTCTGTATTCCCTGATTATGAAGCTGGATGAAGAGCATGTTAATGAAATGCTTGGGCAAAAATGGGAATGGACCAGCGTGAGAGCAGAAATCGTGTGGTCCTGCACGATGCAGAAGAAAACCATCGAACAATATATCAGGTAAGGAGAAGAGGTGTCAAAATCCTGGGTAACTGCCCACTGGCAGGTCTGTGAACTAAGACATGGAACCTGGGGAAAAATTTCTCTATTTAAGCCTAGGCACAGAGATGCTACATGGCAGAGCCAACCTTCATTCCGACCTGTCCCGACATCTCAAATACTGATTTAACAGCTGTATCACCTTTTAATATTCTAAAGGTAATATACATGCTTAGCAGAAAAAGTAGCCCAAGTGTCATGATGTGTTACCCTAACTGCAGTGCTCTACTTCATTTTTCCCATTGTATGTTTTTAGCTTGGATTACATTAGGTTGATTAACATATCTGCCTACTTCAGTAAAAACATGGTTCATCGCTTGCTGTGGAACCTCTGCTGCACCAACCTGCTTGGCTTCCCAGTCTCCAAGAAAATGAACTCTTGGGGAATGGCTGCATCAGCTCCCCTAATATGTTCACAAGAGCTACTTTATACAGCTCTTTCATACGTGAGCTGGCATGTCACCAGCTGTAATTGGGGAGGGTATTTACAGCACCTGTTAACGCATCAACTGGTGGTGTTTCAGTTCTGTACTTCTCTATCCCGTGGCAAGCCTCGCACAGTGTGAGAAAGTGACTCACTTCTTCCTGGTGAAGCCCCTGATCCCTGCGATAGCTGCGGTTAGGCAACTGTACAGCAGACAGGACATATGCTATCTGAATGTAAACATGCAACCCCAAAAGATCAATTGCTTTGGCAGCTTCTAACCACATCTGAATGTTCCAAATAACAAAGAGCTTAACAATTTCTTGCACGTCATGCGGTCCGCCATGTGCTTCGTTACTGGGAGAAATGCTCCCTAATTGGAATTAGGAGCGCAGAGCTTGCTACAGACAGACTTTAAGAGAAATCTGACAGAAAAAAAAATCTGGCTCCCCAGAATGAGCAATTAGCTGTCCTCGACTAGGATAGAAGAGAAAATTTTATTTGCAGACCTTCTGCTTTGAGATTTGAACTGAGAGCATGATTAAAAAAATAAATCCAGTCCTAATTCAAAACACAAACAAAAGCTATGTGAAAGAATCTATAAATCCACCAAAACACCAGTAAACAATCCTCTGCTCCACAAAGCAGGTAACCACAGACACACAAATCCTAACACCCAACCAACCCCCATACACACATTCTTCTGTGCTATTAAAAGTGGGGTGCGGGAGAGAGGTAGAGTCAGACATTTCAGCTTGTACTCCTCTTAACAGATCAATTAATAAATCAGTAACATGGGAAGAAGAGTAGGATGGGAACAGGCAGGCAAAGGGCTAGGGATTATACTCCAAGTAGCTGGTGTTTCCTTTTTGCCCTGATTGCCTGCTCTGCAATGTGCTTACCGGGATCCCCAGAGCTTTTAGAATATTCATTTTACACATCGGGCAGGTACGATGGTCTAGGAGCCAGGGGTCTACACAGGACTTGTGGAAAAGATGCCTGCAATGAAAACCAGGATATTTTAATTCAAATGCACCACAGGACAATTTATCACTTAGTAGCAGACGCTTCTTCTGAATTCAGTAAAGGGAGAGTATTTCAAATGGTGTGGTTTGTGACCTCTGCAAGGACTGCAAAACTATATCCTAAGTACACAAGACTAAAATGATTTCTGCAGCATCTCAAGCACATGTGTACAGTGTTGCCGAGTTTGGAAAAGTAGACATATATATAATTAGAGAATTAGGAAAAATACAACAGATGCATCAGCAAACCCCGTATTTTTTAAATGTTAAAGGCTGTCAGTAAACAAAACCTGCTTGCTGGTAAAGGTAAAAATCACATTAGTATTTCTTGATGGTTCTACAAACAAACCTGATTACACATAATTTAAATGTGAAGCCACTGGGGGTCTGGTACTTTATAGGATGCAGGCACAAGGAAATAAAGTGAATTAAAAAGAAATGCTACTTTTCATTTAAATGGAAAAACGCACGATGATGCTTTTTAAAAACATTCTCCCTGACTTTCCTGCTCTTTAGAAGCTGCCCATCAGTGAGCTCCTAAACAACCCCAGCCCTGAAGGGGATGTTGCTCATCCTGCGCTCCTTCTGAAGTGGCCTCTAAGCAACCACCTGAGCCCTGTGGCTGCTGGGGGCCACTTTTCTCAGAGACTAAAACCAACGGACACTTACACGCTAGGCAAAGTAATGTGCTTGTTTAAAGCACCGTATAGTTTAGCGATAAATTTCCGTTCTAAGGCTTGCAACAGGTGTCCCGCATTTTACTCAAAAGTCACTCTGCCTAAAAAGTTGGTCTGCCTAAACCCTCACATTTGAGCAGTCCCTAGCTGTCCCTGCATCCCGTGTGCTGTCACTGCCCCACGGGCATGCCTCGCTCGTACAGCACAGCCACACGAACCCACCAGGTATCCCTGGGTGGACACAGCTCACAGCTGCCCAAGACTCCGCCTGGAGCAGAGCACACGCCAGCCCCCACAAGCAAAGGCAATCTCTGAGAAAGCCAGAATCACTTCAAGCAATAAAAATAATTTTAAATATTTAAGTGGTACATATTCAGCTGAAGGAGTTAGCTGCTGTAGTGTGTCGTGGTGTCTCTCACACAACAAGACATGCATGGCCTTTCAACTTGATGGAAGATACTGAAGTGCACTTTCACCAATATTCATTTGCAACCCTGGCTCTCACAAACACAGTATCAGCTCTCTGGCTTGCTAGCTGGCTTCAGTCCTAAATAACACCAGAAATTCAAAGCCAAACCTGTGTGAAATCTCAGAATCCTATTCTTTTCACTGCGATGCTTTTTCTAACTATTTCTAGAAAAAAACGGTCCTTTGTGAAAGGAAGCTACATGGCAAATTATCACATTCCTGTACTTGGTCTGACTTCACACAACTATGGGAAAGGGCAAATCTGTTCTTAGAAGTTCGACCTAGTCTAATTATATCAGCTGGCTGCAACACCAAACTTTGTCAAACCTCATCTGATCCTGTATGCCAGTATGATTAACACAAATGAAGTATCATGATATTTGAAGTTTAAACCACGGTTTTACTAAGCCTACTAAAGTTCACAATGCTTCTTCCAAACAAGACTTGCTTTACTGGGTAAAAACAAAATGCACCAAAATTTCAGTCTCTATCTTTCGTAAGTCTCCAGAGGGACATCTTCAGCACATCATCAGGCAAGCATTCTGAATAGGTGAAAGCATAAAGTCCTCAGGATTGTGTAATTCTACATTTAGAAGTCTAACCAGCAGAATTCCTTAGCTGTATTAATTCACAGAGGGTACTCAAAGTCAGTGTCTTGTTTTTCAGCTATTTGAAATAACTATGGAATACCTGATGGCGATTGGTTTTCTTTAATTATATACTCATATTAATGAACAAATATGTTTAACTGCAAACATCTGCAACACATTTTTGTGTCAAAATAATCAGTACATTTACAAAATCTGAGATATTTATTATTCTCTTGAAAAAGCAGCTTTCCAAAATCTGTTTCGGATAAAAGAAACCACATAACTTCTATCAAGCCATTTTACCATGGACTAGAAAGCCTCCTTTTGTTTTCAAGTTCAAGCTTTGCAAGCCTCAGTCAAGCTGTGGTTCATATTACAGCATTTCATAATGTTTGTTAACCACCAAAAGCTTGGAACTTTCATGCCTTAAAGACTTTAAAAATGGAAGTTTAGTGTTCCTAAAGTTGGCTTCAAAAAAACAATATTCTAAAATAAATCCTACCAATGCCCAGTAATTTAAATACATGACAGATCATGTCAATTTGCACTTCTCAGTACTAAATTAGCACAATGTATTATGGCTCTATTAATTTCAGATGTAGTATGTACAACAGAAGGAACTTTATTCTTTGACAGAAATCTACAGAAAAATGGAATGTTACTGAAAAACAGTTAAAGATTTGCATTTTCAATTTTTTGTACCATATTAGACAATTAGACCACTCATAATATCTGCTTCTGTCCATGTAAACACTTGTGCAGAGAAGTGAGGTGGCAGGCCTTGCAGATTTGAATTTGAAAGTTTATTTTATTCGTTATTAACTACAGCACTATATACATGCTTATGGCTTTCAATAAACTGTGAATTGTTTGATCTCCTGATAAGTTTATCATCCAAATTCAGGCAAAATAAGGGTCAGCACAAAGTAAGATGAGAGAACAACTGCAGTATCTCACTGTCACATGTTAAGCAAAGATGCAAAAAGACCAACTGCAACAAAAATCCCTCTCCCTCTGCAGTTCTGACTGATACAAGTTTTAAAAGGAAGGAGAGGGCAGAGGCATCATGGATGAGTTCAGAAGTAATGACCCATACAGGGAGACAGTAAGAGAGATGTCTCAAGCACAGGCTCGGGACATGGCTTTGACAATCAAAGTCAGAGCTAGAAAAAAAATATGGTTTTCTTCTGTTGTGTGCAACCACATGCAATGCAAAACTATGTTGATTTGGATGGGCTGAAAAGTTTCTCAACAGAACTACGATTGATTAGTTGAGAGGGAGGAAGGAGAGAGGAGAGGAGAGGAGATGTCACAACAGTCCTCACACAAAACAAAGGCTTCCATAAGGAGAAAGGAAACAACCGTTCTTCACCTCTTCTAGGGACAAGAGACACAATGATGTGTTTAAACTGCAGCAAGCGAGATCCAGGTTACAAAACAGGAAAAGCTTCACCACAGTCAGGGCAGTGAAACACTGCAATAAATTATCAGGGGAATTTGCAGAGTCTTCATCCCTGGAGGCTGCAGAGTGTGTTGGAAAAATAACTCCCAAGAATGACACGTGCTCGGCCAGCGCCCCTGTGCTGTTCCAGAGGTGCTGCCCTCCTGGGATCCCTCCTGCACTCTTCTGCGACTCTGTGACTGCACGCGGCTGTGTAGAGCACACAGAGCACAAAGAAGGAAAAAGAAGCTCAAAATCCCAGAGTATTTCATTTACTATTATCCAAACAGCACTTCATATTTTTTAACTGGAGATTACTTTTGTTGGAAATGTATTTAAATTTTCTTTAAAGCTGCAATTTTAAACACACACACAAAAAAACCACCTCATTTCGGGCTCAGCCCAAACTTGTAATAATAATTATTTGATTGTTGTAAAACTATTGTAAAGCTTTCAGCGAGCTTTTTTCCAGGTTAAGGGAAATTGTTCTCCTCCCACATTCTGCTCCTTGTCCCAACTTTCTGAACTGTATGCAAAACCCTAGCAGTCATGTAATTTTTCTCAGAGGAAAAGCATGAGCTAAGAGAAAACGAGGCAAAAGCAAAAAGAGAGGTACATCCCTAGGGACCCTGAGTAAGAGCACCAGTTGCCTGGATTAGACATAGGGCTGGAGCAGAGGATTGAGATGAGTTTTGGTGAGAGACCGAGCAGCATGGTAGTCGGGCTTTTCAGGGTGCATTTATGGTATTAAGTGTTTATTTTTGAGTAAGAAGGAAGGAAAGAAGAAATGATGATGCGGGTAAGTGAGAGGAAGGAATCAAAGGGAAGAATGTGTGTGATGAAATAATTTTCACAGGAACCTAATATGAACAGAAAAGAGGAGTGAAGCAGTCTCTGAAGTCACAGTTGTTCATAGAGTGAAGGTTCAGGGGAAGGGAACAAGGTGGAACAGGGTCAGAAAGCACATATATTGGTGACAGAAATGAAACAGCCAAAAAAAGAGCTTATGAAGAACTCAGCAGACATGAGGTTGAAAGAACTGTCTTGCCTCTCTGCAGAAGTTTAGTAAAGTTAGTAAAAGTTTAGTAAAAGGCAGACATTGGGAGCAGCAGCACCAGTAACTTCTCCAAAGCCAGACCAGAAAAGACGAAGGCGTTTTGAAGCTAGAGATGGAGGACAAGCAGAAGGAACTAGGGCTGTGACAAGAGATGTCACTCTGGGAACAATGAACTTGGTTACACTTGATGTTGTGTCAGTGCCCTCAAAGATAACTTCAGTGATGCTTACTACCATTAAACACAAAACCAGCTGCAAGCCAACACTTCTTTTATCAAGTGTCAGTCCTTATTTATTTAATACATTCTGTGAAGTTCATTAATACAGTCAGTTGTGGGAGCTGGCTAAAGAGGACAAAGAACAACAAATTCACTGGAATTCTCCTCCTAGCTCTCCAGAGTGGGATGTACCAACAGGCTACCCCAGTGCCCGCTCTCGACCAACAGAAGAGAGAGGACGTTTGGGGGAACAGTGTAAGTACTAGTAAACATGTACCTATATGACTTCAGAGCTCATCCACTGCAATATTGGCTGGTGAATTTTTTGTAACAATTTCTTCAGAGATTCAGGCTCCACCAGCCTTGAAAAGAAATCTCAAGATATACAGGGCTTTATACAGAGTGTGCCTGCTAGCAGTGGTTTTCCCACTACTGCCTGCAGTACAAAGCAGCGCCTTTCACGTGCAGCAGTTGGGGCGTATTTGGCTTTGCAGGTAAAAAGCTCCACATCTTGAGAACCTCCTCGACAGAAACACTAAGGTCAACCAGCACCGGTGTCACATGGTGCTGGCTTCTGTAAGGCTTGGTGAAACGCCAGCCTCTTATTAATAAAACAGCAGTCTAATGAGGTTCTCAGAAACTGCACAGAGTTTAACTGAGGATGTTAGAGGAAGAAACTTACAGAGTCTGAAGGTCTTTATTAAGATAGATAAAGATATCTCTTACTCATTTAACAGAGACAGAAATTAATCCACTTTTTTTTTCTTTTTTGGAAGAGGAGACAAGACTGACAACAGCAGAAAGAATCATGACTACCATTTCCTGTTTTGGAAGTCCAAACCCATGTGAATGTGTAAAATACTGCCCTCAATTTGCGTAGCAGGAAAGCCAGTGTTTGTGAAGCAGCTGCTTGAGAAAGATCTTTGAGTTTTTATAATTCAAAACTGCTCAGGATCAAACTGTGAGTATTTTACAAGACTGTTCTGCTGCTGCTAACCTTTTAGCATGAGTCATTTTCTAGGCGACCTTTTAAGTCAGCCAAGAACTGAACATCACCTGTTAACTATGTGTTTCCTATTCACTCTGCTTGACTCAGCACTGTCAAAGTCTGACTAGAGCCTCATTGAATTATGAGGCGAGACACAAGCGAAAGCTAGAGCTTAGACATATTTTTTTGCTGTTGTATAACTACCTCCAAAAACTGCCCATCTCTATCGTGCAATATTTCCAAGCTTTAGTATGCTTCTATGAAAACACGCTTGATGTCAAACCAAGGTCCACATTTTCTGGTAATTTCTCATTTTTCTGTATTTCTGCTTCATGAAGTGATGCATTTGTGTCTGTTCATAGAAAAAAAGAGTTCTCATGCAATTTGTCATTGTGGGGGATTTACAGTAGGTCAAATTTATGATTAATCTGTTGCTTTTTGTTTGCCATTTAGTGATGGCAGTAAACAGATTTAATGACTCACATGAATGAACAGAAATGGACAGCTTCTAACATTCAAATACCTACTAGGGAACAACATAGCAGGAAAAGAAACAAATATTTCAGTTTATCAAGCCAGTGAACACGTTTGCAGGAGAAAAAAGAAACTATTTAAAAAAAAAAAAACAATCTCTGCTCTGTATGTACAGGACTTGAGATTCCCATTTCTAGGGAAATCAAACACTTACTCTTGCTCTCCTATGGGAACCACTGTTCCTAGGAAATTTCCTAAGAAATTGATTCCCTTAGAGAAATCCTTCATCAGCTAACACTTCACAGATGACAACACAATGGCACAGAGAGATGAACACAACTCTTACGGGTGGCAAGAGGCTGTGCTCCTGTGTCACATCACTGCGAGTGTATGTGCTGCACTGGGCACGTTCACATGAGGGGAAGAAACCAGAAAGAGCAAGCCCAAAAGCTCTTCTTGTCACCTCCATGTCCCACATGCCTGAGAATATTTTCATGGCAGCAACAGATAATGTGGTCTTTGTCACATTTCCTTTTTGCTTTACTGTTTCTACTCAGCATATCTCTTTTTATGGCTGGGTTTTTTTTTTTTGATAGAACTCATCCCTTTCTCAGCACCTGGACATGGCCCAGGACAGCAAAAGAATTGGGAGAACAGAGACTGTCTTGAAGCAGAGACACTATCAGAGCTAAAAGCAACCGTCGACCTTCAACTTACCTGCAAGGCAAAATTCTGACAACATCATTGGGCTTGTAGCCTTCAATACAAACAGCACAGTTATCAAAGTCTGGCTCAGTCTCCTACAAGAAAGAGAACATTAATCATTTTAATTCTTTTGATTTTTCAGCTGATCTCTTCATACAAGAGCCTATCTGACAAAGTAAAATGGTCCCTGATGCATGCTGCAAATCCAGTAATGCACTTCAAGGTAAGCAAGTCAGATTTTCCAACATGTTTCCAGTTGGGAACTTGCCCTGGGAAGCATGCAGATTTAGTCAGCTTGTTTTAACTTTCACGATTTTCCACATCTTCACAGAATTCCCTTCTCCTCTCTCTATTCAATCTGTGAATTGCTTACCAGTATTCCTCCCCCGCCTGAAGAACATACAATAGCTAAATAAGCAATTGCCATTTCTGTTCTGCCTCATTGTCCCAGTGGTCTGAAGGAATCCTCAACACAGAGTTTCATTTGATAATGAGCAATTTTTAAAAAATTACCTTATCACCTTTCCTGATTGTTCTGACTTGCAGCTTGCTGATTGCTTTCTTTGCAGCATCTCCAAGCCGGCGCTGTAATACAAAAATTGCTCTTAAGCAAAGAGTATCCCTTCACGCAGAAATCATCACCTTTTCTCCCTAGGCTTCTTCATAATCTAAAGTGACTGTACGTGAAACCGCACAGTGCTGTATAAATATAAACAGATGAGGTGAGCCATGCTGTTATTCACAATAAGGGCACAGTAGGTATTCTAGGCTTGCTGGTAACCCACGGCCGATGAGGCAAAACTACTCTAATGGAGTTCCAGTGAAGGCTGCATGTGAGGCCATCATGATGCTACACTACAGTACCTTTACTATTCCAGCGAGTAGCAATGTATGTAACAAGTCCACTATTTGGTTGTCCTGCCTATTTCCTCTCTTTTTTTACCGACACTCGTGAAAAATATGTTATTAAATTTGGCCTGGTCTAGTAAACAAAGTGAACACTGGACTTAAGATTCAGAAGGTCTTTATTCTTACATTGTTCCAGAACTAGTTCATGATCTTCAGCAAGATGTAAGTGCCGAAAGCGAGCTGTTGATTTGTTAACCATGAAAAACATGAATTACCTTCTCTGCTGTTCTCTTTTCCTGCAAAACAGAGTTGCCTGCTTTACAGGAACAATTCAAGCTGTAAAAATGAGGTGAAAGCATCTGCAGTTTCTTACAGCTAAAGCACTATATAGTCCTTCACTTAACATCGTATCCATACATAACTATTTGCTTGTTCTTTGCCTTTCTATCTTTCCCTCCAGCAGACCATGAATTGCTTACTGCGTGATGTTTCTGACTGTTCTCCCACATTTCCAAAGCACTGTTACTGTGCTGGCAGGATCACAGCCATTCAGGATTAAAGTATGTAATAACAGCCCGACGCAAAACACCCTGTCCTCAAACGCTGAAGATGGAGATGCTTGCCTCTTGCAAGAGGCTGAGAACACTGTGGGGCAACTCATACAATCACTGCTCAGCAGAGCTACCTTTGCACCCTGTGCTGTTGAGCTTGTGCCTGTATCAGTGCTCCAAGGACTTGGCTGCTCACTTGAGCTAACCTAACAATGAGGCAATCTGCAGACGGACTCACAGGCTGGAAAGGTCTTTGATAGGTCATGTACTCCCACCCTCTGCTCAAGGCAGGGGCAACTTCAAAGTCAGAGCTTTGTCCTGTCAAGTTCTGAATATCTCCAGGAAAGGATATTTCACAACCTCTGTGGATAATTTGTTCCAGTGGTTAACCACTCTCACAGTCTTTTTCTTTTTTAAACATAAAAATGGAATTTCCCTTGTTGTAATTTCTGACCACTACCCTTGTCCTTTCCCCTTGCACCTCCGAGAAGAGTCTGACTCTGCCTCCCCTCCCACCACACGTTATGCAGCTGAAGGCTGCAAGCAGAGCCCTTCCTCCTCCTCTGCTCCCCTCCTGGCTTCACAAGCCAAGCTCCCGCCGCCCCTCCTTCAGACGTCATGTGCTCCTGTCCCTGGACCGTACTGGTAACCCTCTGGGCTCTCTGCAGTTTCTTCATGCCTTTCTCGTACAGTTTCATGCAGCAACCTCTACTCCGAAGTCTTCTCGTCAGTTTTATAACAGTTCATGATACAGTGCATCCCAATTTGCCACCAATAAATGACTTAAACTCTTCTCTTCACCTCCCCTCCTCACCCATGTTTCTAGCCATGTGCTGTTAAATAGGAGGGAGACTTTGGAGCTTTGGTGACTCAGAAGACATTCAACTTTTCGGGCTGGGAACGCCGCCTCTGTCGGAGTTCAGAGGGGCCTGTCAGTGAGAAGGGTTTCCAGCTGGAGGGGGCAAGAGCATGAAGCTAAAAATGGAAGCAAGCTGCATGCAGTTTGTATACTGAGACCTAACTACCATGCAGATATGATTAATAAATTACCACTTTGTTCTTCAGATTCAATTAAAATCACTGAATTAAATTTAGAAAGCAAGCTTATTGGATCAGAAAGACATGGAAGACTGGTAAAATGCACGCAATATTGAAAGCGGACAGCAATTTCAGATCTGGCTAAAGAGGTGAAAACGAACTTGGCTATCGTATGAGATTTACATATGAGCTCTCCATCATAACTAATTATTACATGTGAGAGAGTATCTTGTAGTTACACAACATCCTTTCTGTGGTACATTTTTCTCACAGTCTCCCTTCAATAATGGGATCAGACGACAGTTGGAAACATTTCTTGCCAGCTATTTGTTTCTTTAATGTAAATCAAAGACAGACCGATAACATGCAGCAAGACAAGAGCCATTACGTCTTGCTTCAGCAATTGCTTGTGATTCCTTTTTATCATTATTGTTACTTAAACTAATGAAATGTCTCAGTTCTTTTTTGCACTTTCTTCAAGGGGAAAGGACAAGATTAAAGACTCATGTACTTCTTTGATCTGCTTGTTTTCATGTTTTCTTTCTCTTATCTATCTTAAATAGACAAGTTCATGACTTACATGCAAATAAGCACAATTTCATTTTCAAAAGAACGGGAATATCTTAAAGTCCTGCTCTCAAAGGATTCTTCCATTTGAACAAAAGGCATGCTATCATTAACCAATGATTTCCCCTAAAAGATAAGAGGCATTACAATAGTTTAAGGGTTTAAAGTGAGGCTTAGAGATTTACAATCATCCATCTCATAATCTCATTAGCAAGGCTGCAACATTCAGTACTGGACTGGAAGGAGTTAAGCATATCATACGCAGTGGTCTTGCGGAGATGGTGGTACTAGTTCAAAAGAAAGGACAGTAGCATGGAAAGAATTGCTTGTCTGATTCTGAGGAAGTAAACGACTGTAGATGCTGTAGAACAAAAACTATGGTAAGTGCTTCTCTCTTAATGGCCTTACTAAACTATCACCTTTGCAGGGAAGAGATCGCGTTGTACCTCCTCTACCACAGGTAACATTTGCGGACTCCATCATGCGAAGCATCTTCCCAAGACTGCTTCAGAGACTGATGTCTATTCAGTGGCCCCAAACTCTCATTCAAAGCCATGACCAGCAGTCTTCCTTCTTAGATAATTGCTCGGCCCTCCACATGCTGTCACTCACATACTAAAGTAGATCCTTCAACGGAGATTAACAAGATGTACAAGACTCTCCTCAGCCCCAGTGCGATCACTACCTGCTTTGGCTTTAACTGCCCTGCAAAACTCATGGAGCCCATCTGGTTTCACTATGATTTCACGGAAAACTTCATCTTAACAAGAAACCAACAGGAAGTAATGACATGGAAGAAATACGGCCCTTAAACTTCATCTCCTTGCCATCTTCCTATCTCATGTCTCTCAGATGACAAAAAGAGAACTCTGCTACTACCAGTGAAATACGAAGTCTGACACACCGACACGGCTGGTTTTCTTTTTTCAAGCCTGTGTCCTGGCTGTTACAGGGCTGAGACAGCAAGTCACATTTTGCTGAATTATCTCCAGGACTTAACTTGTCATGTGATTCCAAACTGCTTTCAAATAGCTCTGCAACCTGATGTCTCTTGATGCAAATAAGTCCCACAGTCTTTCATAGAGAAACTCGCTCATCTTCAGGAGGGCTCCAGGAACAAGCTGCCTGAGGAAGCAGATTGCCTATGCTTTCATTACACAAATTTATCCTCTTCAAATCAAAAGGGCATACCACCAGGGCAACCACCTACTTCCTGGACATCTTGTTAGGTGGGAAAAAAAAAGATGAGGCCTTGGATTTTCATCCATTTGAATATTACTACCTATCTTCTACTTCCACATGTACTGTACAGTAGTCTGTGCTAGAGATACTCTTAAAAATTAAACGTATTAAAATCAAAATCTAACCGTATTTGTAGTTGACATCCTGGCTGCAGGTGCACAGGCTCATAATGGAAGACAGTTTTGTGCTCCAGTGCATTAATTCCCAGCCAAGTTGGGGCAAACGGGCCAGGGCATTCAGCGACAATCTTTGAAGACCTGATTCTCTGCTCACCAAAATCTGGCACCTAACTGGAGTGAGTTGTGCCTTCCTTCTGGCACGTGGACCTAGATTTTGCAGGCATGGGGAGGAAGAGTGGTGGCTGAAGATGTACATGCTGTATGTCCAGGTTTCACCTCACTGGGGAGTCACAGGAAATGATTCCAGGAGATCATTCAGTCTTTCTAGCTGCCTCTCTCACTAGCTGGACTTGTTGCTTTCTTGACGGATAATTAAATCTGTTTCTTTTGGGTTTCCTGCCTGATCAGCAACTTATGCTGTGTGCAAGAAGGGAAGTGGACATGGAAAGCAGGGTCACCATATAAAAGAGGACAAGGAGGCAAAGGTAGTTACAAGGCTTGACATAAGGACACACGATCCTTTTTGTGAAAGGAAGACGTAGTTGCAATGGGTCAGCCTGGAAGAGGCAAAGATGACTTATGGAGATTTGGAGTAACCAAGGAAAGATGTTCAGAAATCTTGCTTTCCTGTAACAGTGCAACAACCCTACTGCTTGGAGATAACAGCTTTTTCTGCCAATCCTATTTTGCAGTCAGCCACATTGTCCCATTCCCTCAGAACAGTGCCAAGACTACCAATCCAGAGGAGGCTGAACTGCTCCTGGTAGCAGCTCCAGCATCAGCCAAACCCAGGAAGGGCATGCATGACAGAGGTTAACAAAGAGGTAGGCACGGGTTCTTACCTGACACAGAAAACACAGGCCCTCGCAAGCCCTTGTTTTAAAACTGGGATTTTAAATCATTCAGATGTCAAAATGAATTTAAGCTTTTTTTTTCCTTTTAATTTTAACAAAGTCTCATAAGTGAGTCACACTTTTTTGCACTTTCAGAACAGGGCAGTAAGTCTGCACGGTTAGGTTTTATCGCTTTGAGGAGTAAGAACTGATAGCACAATTTTCTCTGAATAGGTGAGCTGGCTCCCCCTTCATCTGACGCTCTGTTTATCCAAACATTTCAACCTTTGGATAAACTTTAGCCTGAGTACATCAAATACAAATAGAAGGAAGCATCTTTCCTAAAGCTGGCCAGCAATGAAGGTGCTTACAACACATGTAAGGCTTTCCAACAAGTAAGTACAATACCTTCATACAAACAGACAAATGCAAGTTATAACGGCAAAAGGTTTTGAGTGCAATGACAAAAGAATCTTGCTCCAGCAAAGCAACACAAATTAGTTTTCTTGTATATATCTGAATATCCAAGATATTAACATAGAACTTTGTGATTCTGTCCTTGTGTTACAAGCAAATGTGTCAGTGAAAAGAAAAAAAAAAAACCAAGCAGAACTTTAGGGGAAACGGAGAGGAACCCTCATGGAAAGGGCAAGAGCAAGATGAGCTCTTCTGAGCTACCTACATCATTATATTCCACAGCCAGGACTAAAAGAAAAAAAACAAACCACAACAACTCATTAACACAAATGGTCAAGCTTTATCTATATATTGCTACCATTTTTCATACAAAAAGAGCTAATAAAGAGGTTAGACACGATGTCAGGCAAAACTGGATGAAGTGAAGAAATTCGAGTTTGCCCCATATCATTATTACAGCTTTGTCAAAAAAATAATAATAAATAATTGCTTAGGATGCATGCTGTATTCTTCTTCCGAAGAAGAAAACTAGTATAATAACAAAGTTATTAAAACTTCTGCACAGGACAACTGCTGTGCGCATGTTAGTCTTGTTCAAACTTTGGAAAGAAAATACTGAAAAGGACATCTGCTTGAACATACAAACCTATTGGTCCAAACCATAGCATATTACCTGAATGAGCTTCTTATTTTGCTGGGTTTCATGTTTATGTATGTCTATTTACACTGCTAATGTGCCTGTATAATTACTTGATTGAAAGCACACCACGGTACTCACGTACATAAATCAGGCACACATGTGCTTTTGCAGCCAAAGCATCTAAAAATGATCACAGCCGTTACAGTCACAGCAAATCTGCTGCCAGTGATGTTCAAATTCCAGCTGGGATAGTCTCATTCATGCTATCCAAAATTTCATACTGTATATTTAAAAGGAAAATATATTCTTTCTGTCTGTAAATACAGAGCAGCTGCTCTCTATCTCAGAGGATGCCTGAATTTCAGTGGGGGGAGGGTTAGGGATTGTTATATGTTAAGTATACGTTAGTGTGTGGCAGTACTTTTCTCTGCAGGATGCTTATTAACACTCTCAGTCTTACTTTTTCTGCAGAGCCAGCAAGGCCACCCTCCTCCTGCACCGACAGTAATTTATTAAGGGTCCAGAAACATCTCTAAATTACAGTGCATTTTTTTCCCTGCAGTAAAATGGTTATCTCCTCAGATTTCATACATTGATAATATTTTCTACTGTACCATTAGAATGAAATGTAGAAGCCCCAGCTTCACAGTTCTGCTGATGCCGAGATAGTTGCATCCAGTCAAGAAAAGATTAAATTTATTGTTATCGTTGCCATTCTAATTCATTGCTGAACTACCACAAAGGTGAACAGTGTTTTATAAATCCGGAGGGCCTTAGCTCATTCCCACTGTTGTTGACTTCTCTCCAGCTCTATAGGTTTTGTATCTCTTTCAGGAGGCTTGGACAAGATGTCAAAACCAAGAGCAATGGTTTAATAACACTGGTGGCTATCACTACAGCACTTCTATATTCAGCGATCACTGTCAAATGAACAGGGACGTGTTTCCCTTTCAAGCCCAAGACTCTTCTAAAGAAATATGAAAATGAAAACACTTTATATTCTTTTTTTCTTTCTTCACTGATCGTGAACCTTTGTTTCACACACAGACATTCACATACCTCACTAAATTTTAGTGATCATTTTGCTCTCAAGGGTCATTAGTTATACACATTTCTATGTTGCTTGGCTATATGTACTAAGGCAATCTTTTCCCTGATAAATGTCATCAACTTTCTGTCTCTTTGTTGTATGTTTAGCATGAAGAAAACCTCTATAATACATATACTATACATTTATTCATTTCTTCTTTCCTGAATCCCACCTATACTGACAGAAATCTTGGCTTTTCCCAAACACAGGCATTTTTATATCCCCGCTCTTTTCACTTTCTTGTTTTCTGTTTTGGTTTGTTTATTTTTACCACACATCCACAACTTCCTCAAATTTGACTGTTAAGCTGAATCTCATGGTGATTTTTTGGAAACACAAAAAAAACATTCCAGCGCTGCTCACCTGATTTCTGTCTCTGGCATTTGCGTAGCGGAATCGCTGGATGTAATAGAAGACCAGCCACGCCAGCGAGATGATCATCAGCACAATGAAGGAGATGGAGACGAACACCACAGAGGTCCGGCTGACGTACTTCTGCAAGTTGCGTGTCCCAATCGTTATGTACATCATCACAGTAATGTTCCTCTCCAGGAGGCTCACTATCTCTTTTCCTTTGGGTTCAGGAATCATTATTGCTACAACATCTTCTAGGCCTGTCACATAGGAGAGAGAGAAAAGTAACCTTAAGTAAAAATCACCATGTAATAAAATGACAAGAGGATGTGGCAAGTGAAAAAATGAAAAAAACCCCAAACAAACAAAAAGGAAAAACAGTAATTAAAAAGCTTCCCTTTCTCCTTCTTGGTTTTCAACAAGAGGTAAGACAGATGGATCTGGTGCAGGTTGCAACTGGAACCAGTTACTCAGTGTGCTTCTATAAACTAATCTTTGTGAGATACGTAAAATGCATTTCATGCGTTGACATCAACACAGATTTCCAGCACTACTGAGGCTTCTCTAGACAATATTGCAGTAAGCACTGCAGAAAGAGAGACATACTGCAACCAGCATCCTTTCGTCCAATGCTCCATATACATTTACCATAGCCCATTTTGCAGGGTCACAAGTTTGTCAGGGAAGCCCTTCCAAACCCCCCATTCAGACCAAAAATACTTTCAATCACGGATCCCCACATGGTTTCGTAGACTGAAGGCTCCAAAGTATCTCTGCCCTCACCCAGGGCTGGCAACAGGAGAAGCCTGCAGGGACAAGGGCAGCTTCCAGCCCAGAAAGCCAACAGTACCCTGGGCTGCATCAAAAGCATTGTGGCCAGCAGGTCGAGGGAGGGGATTCTGCCCCTCTGCTCTGCTCTAGTGAGGCCCCACCTGGAGTCCTGCATCCAGCTCTGGAGCCCTCAGCACAGGAAAGGCATGGACCTCTTGGAGTGGGTCCAGAGGAGAGCAACAAAGATGACCTGAGGGCTGGAGCACCTCTCCTATGAGGACAGGCTGAGGGAGTTGGGGCTGTTCAGCCTGGAGAAGAGAAGGCTGCAGGGAGACCTTACAGCAGCCTTCCAGTACTTGGAGGGGGGCCTATAGAAAGGATGGAGAGGGACATTTTACAAGGGCATGTAGTGACGGGACGAAGGGTAACGGCTTCAAACTGAAAGAGGGTAAAGTTAGATTAGATAAAAGAAGGAAATTCTTTACGATGAGGGTGGTGAGGCACCGGAACAGGCTGCCCAGAGAAGCTGTGGATGCCCCCTCCCTGGCAGTGTTCCAGGCCAGGTTGGACAGGGCTTTGAGCAGCCTGGTCTAGTGGAAGGCATCCCTGCCCACGGCAGCGGGGCTGAAACAAGATGATCTGTAAAGTCCCTTCCAGCCTACACTGTTCTATGATTTGACATGTTCCCAGCTCACCTGCTGCCCCATGCTGCTGGCGGCTCCCCACAGCCCAAACCCATGCAGATGTTTGTGAGCCCCCGCTGGGAGCTGGACTCGCCAAATGAATCAAGTTTGAAGTAAAGAGCACTATTTTATTCCACAAAAAACACAACTGTAGCCCAGATCAGCCCTTGATGCAGTCTGCAGCATGGGCCCACAATGACACGAGTCAGCACAGATGAGGCAGCAAATGGGTCTCCACTAACGGGATGGGCAGGGACTTCCTACACTCCTGTCAATCTTTCTGAAGCCACAACCCTGTAAAATGGGCTCTCCACGGATCTGTCAAGCCTTGATTGCACCAGCTTTCCTTTCTGTACAGTGCTGTTTCATTTTACTCACATCACACCTATCTGAAACTATTTTTCTTTCATAATTCTATGTCCCCTAAGTACATGACAAATATAGTCTGAAATTATCTGGGATTGGGCAGCTTGTTAAATGCCTTTTCTGGCTTTATAAATAAACTATCGCTGCTTTATGGTTTAATATTAGGGATATTCTGTTCTTCCACTTCACAAAACAAGTAAACAGACAATTTTTACACCTAAGCTATGTTTTGCAATAGTGAAATCCTGAATTGTAATGAGCGGCTAAGGACAAACAGGACGTATTTTAATGTAGAAATGTGCTAGAAACAACAGCATACGAAATGACCACAAACTGGCAATTAGAAAGAAAGGTACAAACTGGGGACGTCTGAAGTCAGAGAGATGAAACTGGGGTGGGGTTTCAGAATTTCAGCTGAAACCCCAGGAAATCAGCCAGCATGTTGTTAAGCCCATAGACACCTGTATTTTAACTGTGGCAGGACGACAAAGTGCTGCCTGTCTTGGGACATCCGTGGAGATGGGAAGGGATTGTTCAGCCACTGAACGGAGACGTGAAAGGGCGACTTGCACTTCCAACAGCATCCCCCTCCAAGCTGATATCCAACCCAAGCTTCATGGGTGCAGGACTGTGCCCTGGTCCTCATGGACCAGCTCAGACACGTCTCCACTGCAAACCCCTGAGAGGTATAATCCAGGTTTTCAAAGGTATTTAGATGCTAAAGACCAGGAGGTGTCCAGTAGGACTTCGGATATACTACAGTAGACAGGTGGGTGGTGTCCAATGGAAAACGCTAACCGTAGTGGAAACTTTATCAAATTCTGCTGGGAGCCTGGGTCAATTGGCGGTGCTGAAATAGCTGGGAGAGACTGTTGCTACTCACACATGAAATCTGCTGTAAGACTGGGAAGTGAACCCTCCTCTCTCCAGTCTTGGACTAGAAGTGCAAACACCATCACTCTTCCTCTCGTGAGACTTTCCTTCATAACACTTTCTCAATTATGAACAGGCCAGTCAATGAATAGGGGGAAATCAATAGCCTGGCTGTGTCAAGAGTTTTAGATATTCAGGACAGGAAACTTAACCCTTCTGCTGATGCTCTTCCATAAAGCATTAATAATTTTCAACTATTCCCCTTTATTTGTCTAGTCAGCCAAGATAAATCTAGCTTTGCAACTCTTCTGATACCTGTTCATTACAAAAGGCTAATGCAAACATTACCCTAACAGCCTAGGGAGAATTTGCCAAGTCTCAAAGTGGCTGAGAAGGGCACTGGTGCCATGCCAGTAATCTTCCTGCAGTCAATAAGACAAATTGTCTGGAGCAGTACTTAGCTGTCCACATGTCTGCCTTTGTTCTCGTCCCTTTCTTTAAAGAAAATAAAAGTTTAAAAATCACTCTACAAGAAAACCAAAGCAACCACCTCACACATAGCCAAAAAAAAAACCCATAGTGAAAAATCCCACAGACAAAAACACCGAAATGAATTTCATCAACCCCTTTCAAAAGATACAGACAAAAACATTTTCAGTAGTAAATACAGGTAGCATCTTAACTGTTTAATTATCTTGAATCTTAAATTTCTTTAAAAACTTCAACATCATGTTTAGTTATATTTAATTCAATGGAATATAGTTTAGTATATTCCTGGAGAACTGTAAATAATGGTCATAGGCCAGATATGACACATTGTAAATAAAGAATCACATTCAATTGTTCAATTATGAAATTATTGTTTTTGTAATAATTAAACAGTCACCCCACAGTAATGTCCTATCTTTCTTTAATAGTAAAGTACTAAAAAAAGAAGGAGAAAAAACCTGTGACCTCCTGCATAAATTTAACCTCATTCTTGTTTTTCATCACCTGCCCTTTCTGACTGAGCTACAGTGCAGCTTTCTGGCTTCAGTTCATACTGGAAACATAACTGGTTTTGAATAGGAGTGCAGCCACATGCCTCCCATCTCTGCTTTCTTACATCTCTCTGCCAGGATGGTCTACTGCCTCTTTGGGCCTAGGGTCTTTTAAGATACTTCAAAAAATACAAGACACCAAGTAAATTGCCAGGCATATATGCAAGTAAAACTGCATTTAGAAATGCAAAGTAGAAGACACAGCTATTGCAAGACGAAAGCAGCTGCTTTTATTTATTCAAACTCTTAATATATTCAAATTGCTGGGTATCTGGTTATTTTCTTGGAAAACATCACCATTTATAATGAAGCATTCTTTGAAAAAAAAAAAAAAAACAAATCAGCAACAAATAATAATCAGGATTTCTTTTTTTTACTGAGTTTATGATAATTTCTCCAAGGCAGTACAGAGAATGCTATTTGATCAATCAAGTCATTAAGTTTTTAATCTCAAATATGCTTAATATTGAAAAGAAAAGAAAATGAAAAGAAAGAGAAAGTAATTTATTTCCCTTTTCTCCCTTACACAACAAGATTTTTGTATTATCTCAGTTTCAGTACCTAATGGCACATGGGAAACTCCGACATACATGAAAACTACACACATTAAAGAGGAGAAATAACGTAATGAGACATCAATGTCAGAGATGCATTTCTACACCTAAGTACACATTTGTTCAACAGACTTCAAAAAAGAGAAAGTATCTGGTAATATGTACTGATGCTTCTCTGGTGAGTTAAATGCTAACGATGCCCTTCACTAAACACACCCACAATGGTAACTGCATTTTGTGGCACTCTTGTTACCTAACACAATTCTTTTCTTTTTCTGGCCAAGATGAAAGCAGAGTTTGACATGAATTTTTAAGTAGCTGTCAGGATGAATCAGAGATTCATAAATCAAAGGTATTCAAGGCTGCAGAGCATGGATTTTTTTTCTTCTTTTTTTGGCTTAAGAAACATTTAACATATCAGCGCGCTCTCGGTACGAGCCAACCACAACACAAACAAAGCAGAACTTACAGGCATTTGGGATGATTTAAGTCCCTTTAACTTGCTGAAGCGTATTTGCCTAACCAAATGTTTCTGGGTGGAGAACACGTGCTGCTGGTCTTCAGGCAGCTATTCTGCTCCTGGGCCCTGCCTCCCAAGGCATGAGGCAGGAGAGCCACCGGCACAGCTGTTGGTGTGCGTTGAAGAGGCCCCGGCACTGCTGGCTCCTGAAGGGGAGCTGTGGACAGGCTCAGCGGGTGTCCCAGTCACCAGGCCAAGCGTGCAGCCCTGCGGCTGATCCATCGATGGCACAACAGCCACCCCGAGCTGTGGCTACTTTGTTATCTTACAAAGAGTTGCTCTGGAATTTCTAGTTCTTGACATACTAAATCCCCCAAGCACTGTACCTTCCTGAGTGGGTCATCCTGGGTGCTTCTGCTCCCCAGCTGGCGGGAGGAGTCGTCTCATCTCCTTGCAAGCTGATAACAGCGGAGCGAGGGGAGATGGAGAGCGAGTCTACAGCAGGCGCCAGCCACTCTCCGACACCTACACGTGGCAGCAGACAACAGTGTTGCGAAGCAGTGATGAAGTCAAAGCGTGTTTTCAACAGCAAGATGCATGTTTAAGAAAAAGACCTGGAAGACCCTCTCCAAACCTTCCTCCTCCCCACGATACTTGGCTGCTCTTCAGCTAGGATGCTTTTATGGAAAATTGCAAACTTTTTCAAGTGTAACAATGTACTCATGGTGACAGAGGAAAAGAAAGACTTCAGCTCTGTAACAGCGGCTTTTGTAGCATAAAAGAACAGATCTTATGGCCAGAAGACGTATGTGTATTTTCCACCTTGGCTATATGCTGTGCTGACAAGCCTGCGATATTTCTTGATTCTACTCTGGGAGCTTCAGGAGTGACACTGAAAAGGGTCATCTGTTCTCCTAATTAGCAGTCAGGCCCAGCAGTGGCAGGCTGCTGCTTTAAAGCTTTGTCAGTTTTTGATGGAGGCTCTAAAAAGTGGTATGTTTCTGACACATCTTTGAAGAGACGATTTAATTCTTCATGCTTGGCAACTGCCAAAAGTCCGTTAGAGAAATAATTAACTGAATTATTTGAATAGATTTCCAATTTGGGAGGCATACAGAGTCTTCTCCGAGATAGCCTATCAAGATGTAAATAAGGATTTCTCTTCTGTTGTACATCAAAATCAAGTACTAGCACTTCCTTTTACGGATTTTGTAACTGAAAACTCAAACACTAGAGTTCAGAAATTGCCCTGATAAAAGCGACAATGTTCAGTCCTGCTCGGAGCCCAGGAATAGAAACCTCGCAGGAGGGTGCAAGAACCTAAGCAACTCTTCCTTTACTTCTTGAAGAAATTATTTCATTTTTAGGAAACCACTTTGGTAACTACCACCTATTAGAAAAAAGCAAACAAAACGCAGATCTAAACAATTTGACAGCCTGCCTGTGCCCAGCTTTGGAGCACCCTCCCTGGGCTCAGCCCGCAGTCTGTGGGTCCTGCCAGCCCCATGCAGCATGAGCCAATTAGTCAGTGGTGCTTCCTCCGAGCTCCGCAGCGCCCGCTCCGCACAAGGACTCACTGTGCTGCCAACCATGCGAGTGCTTTCCTGCCGTAGCTCCTGCTGTTGCTTGTATCTGTGTGAATGGATTTCATGGTATGATCTGGGTGATATGTAACACTTTAAAGCCAATTTGGAGCAAAGCACAGACATTTTTTATAGAATAATATATTTGTTTCTCCAGAACAACAGTTCAGCTGCAAAATCAGTACTGAAATGAATGAAAAGGAATCCACAGTGACAGTGCTGTAGTTGTGATTGTTTAAGCTACAACCAAGAATGGTCTGTTGGGCTATTAGAACACACTATCTTTTGCTACAGACCTTATTCTCTTTGAAAATACTACTGCTTTATAATCATGTTTAGTTTCTTTACAATTAAATTATGTGGGAAGTGGTATATAGGTTAATCAGATGGCATTTAAATTGAATTTTAATGCCATGTAAATTTTCCCAATATTTTCACAGTTGCAGTAAGGGTTCCAAGTTTTTAAGACCATCCAACGAGAGTTTGAACTTAGTTCTTCTGTTCTGTATGGTGCACTTCTAAATCAGCCAGAATATCAGCTGTTGCCTGTTTTTTTCCTTTCAAAATAAATGTAGGCTTAAATTGCATTTTTGTGAACTCAAAAATTACTTTTGGAAACCAAAGCAATTATTTTAGAAAAGCTGATTTTTGAGCTTCACCCATTTCCGCGTAGCAGCAGCGTAATATTGTCTAAACAATGTCGTAGACTCTTATGTAGGACAGATGGGAAGCATCAGCAGGAACAAATCAAACTGGGTAAAAGGACTGTTCCCTGCAGGAACTTTCCTTTATGGGGCATTCATGGCATTGGACTTAAATTGAAGTATCAGTAAATGAGACTGTAGTAAAAATTGGCAAAGAGAAGAGCAATATTTAGTAAGTAACAGTAATAGATAGTCAATACACCATATATCATAGGTGAAATTACCACAAACTGTCATCTATAATCTCATGCATAAACTGTCTCAATGCCAGAGGACTAGAAAGGACACCAATGTCTAATGAGGTTTCATAACAGACATCAGCAACTACAGATCAGGTTGTCCAAAGTTATTCAAGGAGGTTCCTCACCAAAGACTCTTAAGCAAAAAAGGCAGCTCTGAATAAAATAGGAAGGGCCTCATATGAGAAAACAAAGAGTTAAAAGACAGGATCTTGGTGTTCAAAACACCAGAGCACCACAAGTACAAAGCCACTCAGGGACCACAAACTGCTGGAGGCTGGGAGAGCGATTCTGGGGAGCAGGACTAGATGCTCAACCCACACTTACACTCTTCCCCAAGCAGCTGCTGTTTGCCATTACGAGAAACAAGACGCTGGGGCAGATGGACCCTTTGTCCTCAAACCATAGACTTGCTTTTATGTCAACTGGGAACTGAGAGTTGTATCTCCCCTGGAGAGAAAGATTAAGTCAAGTCATGACAGTGAAAAAACAGAGCCAAAGTCAGAGGTTGGATTATGTCCTAAAGTCCCTCTCTGAGCTGGAGTGGGGAAACCAGTAATGAACAAGAAAAGACTGGGGCTGAGACAGCTGATGCCTCTTGCTTCTCAAAGCCCCAGTCAGGGCCTGATCCAAGGCAGATGGGTGTGCTTCCTATGGGCAGGCAGGAGGGTGGGTTGGTGGCTCAGAGCTGCGCACCACACATGCGAGCATCAAGGGTTCAGCTGCAACCACTGGGGTACGATCACAGGCGCAAAGCAGAGGAAAGCAGCAGCAAGATGGGAGATGCCCCTGCAAGCCTGGAGAGGTGGACGGCATCACCCTCTACACTGAACACCAACCTGGGTCCTGCACATGGTCCTGCCCACCTCTTCTTTTAGTGCCATCACAGAAGGGTATCACTGTCACCAAGGGCAAGGGATTGGTGAGGTTTTGGCAAGGATTTCACCCCACAGTGAGGGGAGGCTGCAGAATGAGATGCAGAACTCTTTTGGACCGCCTGCCCCTTGGTGCCCCCCCAGCAGCAGCCCCTCCCTGCACCTTGCCAGCTGCAGGGGCAGAGCTGCCAGCCAGGAAAAGAGAGCAGGACCGTGACCATTCTGTGTCCCCACTGCTAAAACTGAGACACGGCAGGCAGGCAGAGCTAACCCCCTTCTAGGGTGTCAGCCTGAGAGGAAAAAAAATGCAGGGGAAGGCCAGAAGCAAAGACAGCATAGCAGCACGTAGCCCCGTTTTTGTGGCTATCAAGCTACTGAAGTTATCAGCACACAAGTTTTCACCATATACCCTTTTTTCTGTTTTACTTTAGAGCCTTTGCTTTGCAATGACGTGGGTGCCTTCACCTCCTCCCTCCCACATGTCCAATTTGTTTTCCTTCTCTGTTTAAAAGCAGAGAGATATTTCCTTCAACTTATCCTCTCCCTCATTTCCCGCTTCTCCTTGGCACTGTTAGCACTTGCCTTGGTCCTTTGCCCATCTTCCAAAACATTTAACTGTAAATCAGGTTTCCTTAAAAGGCAAATGCAGCAACTACAGAGAGAGGAGCGACACCTTTTCCCTAAAGCACTTTTCCCATTTGTAAAAGAAGGATACTCTTCTATGCAAACTATTTTTTTTTTCTCAGACAAGCTTATTGCCACAAAATGCTTTTCATTGCAGAAGCACAAATACCTAGCGGGATAATTAAGTGACCTGTAAAGAAACAAGACCTACTGATGTTAATGACTGGCTACAGTATTCAAGTAATGGATACAAAAGTTTTCTATTCGGTCCTGAAGTGTACAACAACAACCACCAGCAGAGCTGCTCTCGGTTCATTTCTTTTGATGCTAAAACAAGGAGAGGCAAGATGCTTCTAGCTGTGATCTTTCCTGTGAAAAGCAGTCTCAGCCACTGTTTATTACTGTTTAGGGACAAAGAAATTTCTGTTCATGTTTTTGTAATCAATGCTGATCTTGCCAAGGCAGTAAGAGCTCAGAATATATTGACTTCCTCTGATTTTATGCAGAAACTGCAGCAAAGGAAACAGAAGTAAGAAGCTACAAAACTCACAAAATCAAATTCAGCATGATAGCTGCATTTTTCCTGGGCTTGACTCCCACAGTGTCAGCTCATCAATCTGCTGAACTAACCAATGCTAATGAACTGATATGGTGTTACTTATTAACACTTAATTACCGAAAACGTGTGGTTCTCCAAGAGGTTTCCTCAGACCCCAGCCCAACCCAAGGCATACATTTTTGAGACTCTTGTTACCTTAACCAGGATAGTACTTCATTATAACTACTAATCTTTTGTACTGAAGACTTCTCTAGAAATCTCCCCTGGTTTCTAAACAATATACACCGTTAATGGCCTTTCCCACTTGTTACAAGTTCTCTGTTCTGGAATTTGCACTGCAACACACTATGATTGTTTACATGTACAAGGTGGCCAGACAGACTCCTTCATGCAGGCCTTACAGCTAGGATATGCTCCAACTCAAAAATGCGCTACAGGGATAATTTATTAGTAAAATACAACCTTTTCAGAGTTGTGGCAAAACACACCCACTGTCTAAAGCAGAAGCTGCTTTGCTATATTCAGTGGAATTGTGCCAAAAGAAAATATGCCTTAATTAACATCTTACGTAGTCAGGGTAAAGCACAACGCAAACACAAGCCAGTTACCGTGCCTGGCGCTCTTAGAACAGGTATAAATATATTTTCATTTACAAACAGGGAAACTAGAGCAAGTGAGTTGAACGACTCAGCAATGGTTCTTGAAAGATAAGGGCAGAGGATCTAAATCCCAGCCTCACCCCCAACAGGCAAGCAGCATCAATACTCCTCCAAAAAGGCAGGATGAATAAGCAAATGGCTGGAGCTGCTCACAACTTCCTCGGACGCAGGGGCAGGGCTCAGCACAGCCCTGCCTGCTCGAGGTGCCCTTCCCTCGGCTACCGGGGCAATTCGACAAGAGCTGGTAGATGCTGTCATTGTCCACTCCCTGCCTGGGGACACACGTGCCGGGTTTGTCACTGTACCCCTGCTTTAAACCCTCCTTCCTTCAAACTATGGATCCCTCCCCAGGTAAGCCTGTATTTGCGTGAATCAGGATGCACAGAACATAGCATAAAACCAGTTGGCTGACCATACTCGAAGGGTTTAGGAAGGTGGTACCCCTCGCCATTTGCGGCTGTACCCACAACACACTACATGGTGAACTGCTGGTGGCCAAGAAGGGCCCGAGCTGGAGAACTCTGGCAAGAAGCACAGCTTCCCGCTGCAAACACCAGGCCAGCTACCGCTAGTACAGCTGGCTGCAGTAGGCACCTGCAGTTCCTCCCTCCAAACTTTAATCTCATACCTGGACAACACGTGAACATGTTTGGTAGAAATACAGCTTGCAGGTGTGCAAAGATGCATCAAATACTCAAAGATAAAACAAGTGAAACAAATTAACGACACTGGAACTAACTGGAGCTGCTGTTTGCATAATTAAATAACCTGTATGGAATTATGTCCTCCTAATAGAGTTATGTGCTGTTTATGTTTTGCAACTTTATGAACAAAGAATATTGAAAACACAGAGAAAATTAGGAAAGACGCATGAGACTACACACAGAAAACATGTAGCCATTATTATGCATATTAATTACAGATTTTCATCTATATTTAGAGAATGAGTGATTTTTTTGATGTAGTGACATATTCCGCCTATTTACTCATAATATCTGAGAAAGTGTTAAAAAAGTATCAGTGCCATATGCAAAATAAACGTTTTAACCTGGAGAGTAAAGTATCATTAGGAACTTTCTAAGCCACTAAAAAAAAAGAGAGGGAGAGATAGACACATGTGCAAAAATCTCATTTCAGCTGAAACGCCTGAGTTCTAAAATGATGTTTCAAACACTTTTAACACAGCTGAAAATACCTCTTAAACCCATGAGGCTCCATCTGCAACCCTCACTGAAAACTATTCATTACAGGAAATAGATGGGGACCAGACGAGGTTTTCTTAATCACCGGTTATCATCACCGGTCCCCATGACTGGGACTACACCAGTTTCCAGCACAAGCCTGAGCAGCTCCAAAGCACTGCGGCACCCACGGGCTGGAGAGGGCCCCCAGGCCACTGCAGAGCCCCTGCTGCAGAGCTGCTCTGACCCTCAACTTCTCCTGCACCCTCCCCGTGCAGCAGGCCATCCCACCAGTCAGCAGAGCTCCCGCTGAAGGTCTTCTACTTCGGCACCCGAATTACTAAGCAGGGGCAGCTCAAGGGGTGCCTTAACTTCCCTGCAAGCCCCTCTCTCCCCCTTCCATGCTGACCCAAGGGCTGGGCACCACGGGCTGCAGGCTGAGGAGAAGGGACATGGTGACACTGTCTGCTGCTTGGAGAGGCATGACTGTACACACCCTCGTCCTGCACCTTCACACCTGCTAGGCGGATCTGCCCTACTGGGCACCCGTTCTTCTCCAGAGAAGGTAAAGCTTCACAGAAGTGTCCCCCAGAATCCCTCGCCTACAAATCCAACACAGAAAATCCCCAAACCAAGAGATGAAGACAACTCTGCTTGAAGCCACAGAGTACAACCCTGGTGGCTCTGCGTGGGCCGGAGCGGTTTGCTGTTTAAAAAGCACAGACAATGAAAGAGTAAAGACCTAGAAAACAGCACAGCACGTCTGGTGTGGTTTTCAGCAACGTTGCTGGGCATGTTCCAGTTCAAGTGACCCTGAATTAGCTGGGCAAGAAACAGGTTTGGAGCAGCAATCTGGGAACTTTGTAGAATTACTTCAGGGGATTTCCTCTTTCCTCACTCTGATAAAACTTCCTCAGAGGTGCAAAAGCACTAACCGCTTTTATCGCTCTGTGCAGGGGGATGGGATTAAAAATAACTGATAAGAACAATGATAAGAAAGAAAACAGTGAAAATAAATGGTAAAAACAAGACCAAAGGACAAATAAGCCAAATCTCTGGCAGAGGGCCAGGAATACACCAGCAGAATGAAACAAGCCAAATCTGAGGCAGGGTATCACCAACACACTGCCAAACTCTCCAAAATTGCTGCACATTCCTCAGTGCCATCAGATTCTTATGGGAGTTGTGTAGACCTCTACGATATGTGCCCTTAGTCATCTCTCTTCCAAGCTGAAAGATCTCCATCTTAGTCATTCCTCATACGGAAGCCATTCCATACCTTTAAGCATACTTTTCCATACAGGGGATGGATAGGTTTGGTTAATAGTGGAATATTTGCCAACACTTTTTAAGTTGCTGCCATCTTGAAGACTTTCCCAGGAAGCAAAAAGGCTTCAGTCGTTACTCTCAGTCCAAGTTGTAGCCACAAGCCTGAACCTTCTTTGTCACCTCAGGTTAGTGTCCCAGGGATGACGGATGCTGCAAGTCTCTGTACCTTCTGCAAAAGCGGCAGTCTAGCTTTCATGTAGAATTAGACCTCTTTTATTTTTAATCAGTGATAACAAAGTCATTCAGAAAAACACAGAGAAATGTGGAAACGTCCTTATTTCTCAGTTCAAGTAACCCTTCCCTGTATGCCTTCCCAACCCTGTGGTAAAACACACACTCCTCTGGGTCCAGCAAAAGCCTCACATCTTGCCTGCAAAGCAACCTTTCTGCACACCAGCAGCCCAGCCCCACAGCTCATCCAGGTCCGGGGAGAATGGGAGAGATCACCCTCCACGTACTCAGGCAAGAGGAGCAGAGGAGGGAAATGAGGGGAAACATGCAGTGCAGTGTCAGCTGCTTCCCTCAAAATGTCACCCAACCTAATTGCACAAGGTTTCTTTGCTGCCCCTAGCCTGGCCAAGGCCACCCGCCAGTTAGGGGGGAACATCTGTAGCCTCTGTTTATGAGCTATTAAAAACCCAAATACAAGTGACTTCTGGAATTAAATAAAGAAACAAAAATCAAGCAAACACTCAAAATCGAGGGGGACTTGTCTTACTTTGTTTTACCTCAGACATAAACAGGAATAATGAAGTCTCTCTTGTTTTTGCTGGAGAGATCTTGTTTGCTCAAGGACCTTGTGAGGGAAACCTTGCATCCTGAGGATGGGGCAGAGCTGTCGAATGGCCTTCATTTTCAGGTACTATGGTTAAAAGCCACTTAAAACTGAAATCAAACAGGTAAAACTAGTATATATCAGACAAGAATCAGGGCAAACCCATATTATTTAGGTAATAAAATTCACCTTCTTTCTCAGGAAATCAAGTTTTATTTCATTAGTCTCTAACACTGTTGGGTTTGCAATTCTGCAGCTGTCCCTACAATCCCTTAGGGTAAACAACACTTAAAATGTCTCATGAAAAAAAAAATTAAGCTGAAGATAAATGTTAGGTCTTTCTTACATGATGAAGACATAAGCTTAACTAAAACTGGATCTCAAACTGATATAGTTAAATTACCTAAACCAATGCAAACCAGATTAAAAGAAATTTTAAGAACATCAACTTCACAGAATGTGAGACCTTTTAGAGTAAAATAGAACTCCCAGGGACCCTTTGTACATCATGGAAAAGGTCTGCCAGGCAACAAACTCTGTTTTTAATGGAGTAAGGGTTTTCTAAAGACAAAACTCAGTAAGTGTTCGGTTTATATTGCAAAAAAGAAAGAATTAACAGGAATAGACACAATTAAGCACAATCAAGGCAAAATTCAGATCAAGCCACCAATACACTGTTTTGGGGTGGCGGGGGTGTTGCTTAAATAGATTCCTAGATTTTTGTTTTGTTTTGTTTAGGTTTTTTTTTTCCCAAGTGAGGCTATCAGTCTTCCTCTGACTGATTCAACTGCCAGCTCTGTAGTCTAGGGTAGGGATGATTTAACCTTGCCTGCTTCTGTTCAGTCCAAGTAAATAACCAACCTGAGTCCTGACTCACATAGCAAAAGAATGTCTGGAAGCAGCTAAAATTCTCTCTTTACCGTCATGGCCACTGGGCTCTCTCTATGCCGATCTTTAGCAGTGCCGTTGAGTTGAACTAACCTGGCTAGCATCAGGGATTCTGCTTTTCTGTATCTGACCCTGTCTAGAAACGATTGCTTCTGATCCCATCGAAAGGTTGGATGTTATTCTCTGCAGCTGTAACACCATGATCTGCTCTCTCCGGTGGCTGTAATGCAGTGGGCAAATATTATCAGCTTAGAGTGGGGCAAGGTGTCCAATTCACAGAGAAAATCAACAGCACAGCTGGGTACACAGCTCTGTTTTCCCTGACCCCCTCATGCTCCAGTTTGCAAGTCCCACTTTCTGGCTCCACTAAAGCACAGGAGAGCACAATCCAACTTACTAATGGCTCAACACAGAATAAGAAATATCTTCTGATGCATTGGTTCTTACATTTACTTCTGGTAACTCCCAAACACACACCCAGTAATGCTCCCGAGGCAAACCCAGCCCAGCAGTGCATACCACAACAGAGCCTGTTTCTTACATGAAATAGCATTAACAAAGCAGACTGCCTGGCAGGGGAGGTTGTCAGGGATCACCTGGCCCCCCGAGGTGACAGACTGTTCCTAATACATGCCTACTAGCCAGGCAGTGTTTCTAGGAACCAGGAAACCAGACTGGGCAAACAAATATGGAAGAAAACAGAAAAGGGGGGGGGGGGGGGGGGTTTAAAAA
>Ga0065711_1028661_pt1 | contig 39902 bp, 16 predicted proteins | sample Hoacrofraction12_FD_59098 | JGI IMG/M metagenome (GOLD analysis project Ga0065711, IMG submission 59098) | Hoatzin crop microbial communities from Cojedes, Venezuela - Epithelial fraction 12 v2 (version 2) | ecosystem: Host-associated > Birds > Digestive system > Esophagus > Crop | place... | reverse complement strand
ATAGAGAACTGGCTGAATGGCAGAACTCAGAGGGTTGTCATCAGTGGCGCTGAGTCTAGTTGGAGGCTGGTAACAAGTGGTGTCCCCCAGGGGTCAGTACTGGGCCCAGCCTTGTTTAACTTCTTCATCAATGACCTGGGTGAAGAGTTAGAATGTAACCTCAGCAAGTTTGCTGATGACACCAAACTGGGATGTGTGGTAGATACACCAGAAGGCTGTGCTGCCATTCAGTGAGACCTGGATAGGCTGGAAAGTTGGGCAGAGAGGAACCTGATGAGGTTCAACAAAGGCAAATGCAGGGTCGTGCACCTGGGGAGGAACAACCCCATGCACCAGTACAGGCTTGGGGTGGACCTGCTGGAGAGCAGCTCTGTGGAGAGGGACCTGGATGTCCTGGTGGACGACAGGTTAACCATGAGCCAGCAGTGTGCCCTGGCTGCCAAGAAAGCTAATGCGATCCTGGGATGCATTAAGAGGAGTGTGGCCAGCAGGTCGAGGGAGGTTCTCCTTCCCCTCTACACTGCCCTAGTGAGGCACCATCTGGAGTACTGCGTCCAGTTCTGGGCTCCCCAGTTCAAGAAAGATGAGGAGCTACTGGAGAGAGTCCAGCGGGGGACTACGAGGATGGTGAGGGGACTGGAGCATCTCTCCTACGAGGAGAGGCTGAGGGAGCTGGGCTTGTTCAGCCTGAAGAAGAGAAGGCTGAGAGGGGATCTCATAAATGCTTATAAATATCTCAAGGGTGGGTGTCAGGAGGGTGGGGCCAAACTCTTTTCAGTGGTGACCAGTGACAGGTCAAGGGACAACGGGCACAAACTGAAGCACAGGACGTTCCGTCTGAACATGAGGAAGAACTTCTTCCCTCTGAGGGTGATGGAGCACTGGCACAGGCTGCCCAGGGAGGTGGTGGAGTCTCCTTCTCTGGAGATATTCAAGACCTGCCTGGACAAGATCCTCTGCAGCCTGCTGTAGGTGACCCTGCTTCAGCAGGGGGGTTGGACTGGATGACCCACAGAGGTCCCTTCCAACCCCGAACATTCTGTGAGTCTGTGAAATTTTGATTTAAGGTTGAAATTCATGTGCAGTGCCATCACTAACCCCATTTAACTAGCAGTTACACTGTCAAATCCCAGATTTTGTACAGCCCATTTCAGGGCCTAAATGTCACTCTAAGTGAGACTAGGGTTCTACAGACTAGGAAATAAGCAGCCATTTTTACGCTGAGTATATATAAATTTCAGCTCTGAAAGTTAAAAAAAGGAAAGAAAGAGAACTTTGTATTTTTTTTTAACACCAGATCACTCTGTTGCTTTGCACAAGACCACCTATCAACACCACATATGGCTCAAGGAAAGAGAGTGCAGGCTGCCTCTCGTTACTATTATTTACTTCCAGCACAGCTTTACTCATTTTAAAGTTATGGAAGTCAACAGGGCTGGGTGGTAGGTATGGATGTTGCTCAGCATACGCAAAAGCATCACAAACTAGGTACAGGGAATTTGTTCAACATGATACAGCCAGTGGCACACCTGGAGTTAACATTCAGGAACTAACTTGACCACCAGATGCATATTATGTCACTTAATAGGCACTACCCTGTGTAGCCCTACTCCAATTTTTTTTTCATAATTAATATAATATGCAGTAAAAAGTACAAAGAGCACCTGAGCTTTCTCAGTCATTTTTATGACACTGACTATCACAGTGTTAGACTTCACATCAAGGAGAGTACACTGGCAATAAACCTAAAGTGAACCTGTAGCAAAAATAGGATTCCCTAGCACTTACTTTCCTTATACGTGGTCCTGCGGATTATCTGTAGAAATGCATGTTCCTTTTATGTTACTGAATGCAAGGACACTCTTTTTTGTTAATCAGAAACATAATTCATGAATTCACACAGAAACTTTAAACTAATGTAACTGCGGGTTTTTGACAAGAGAGACCTGTTGCTGACAGCGTTACTGAGTAAAGAGAATTCCCTTCCCCATTTATCGGCAATTTCCTTTGCTTAAGAGAATTGTGTTTCTTGACCATTTAGGAAAGAGAATTTGTCGTGTTCTACAATTAAGGGTTATTTTCACACAGTATAAAGAGAGGATTTATGCAAGAGATGAATATCATACCCATAGCTCATTGATCAAAACAGAAATGGATGAAAAAGTTGATATTGTGAGATTTCTGAAATACGTCTTCACAGTTGTCCTATTCATGGCCATTTTCCCTTAATAGGCATCAGTAATAGGCTCTAATTGCATTTAAAGAAAAAAAAAAATAGAATGTCTTTTCTAAAAGCGTAATCCCTTCTGTCTTGAAAATTCCTACCAACGGCACTGCAGAGCACCAAGTCTGACCTCTCCTAAGGATTTGCTGGTTCACTTCGCTCACCGCGAGCAACGCCTTTCCAAGTGCCAGCCTCCCGCACTCCGCCTGCGCTGGCTGCGCCAGCCTGTGCCATCCAGCAAGCAACGGAGACTCCGAAATCGGGAAATCCTGCTAAACTAACTAAGTTGCCGTGGAAGCTGCCTCGAAGGCAAAACTGCTAGAAACCTCACCCGCTTCAAAAGAAAGCTGCATCCCTACAGGGACCTGAGTTTTATTAATCAAACACCTTACAATAACCTTTTGTGATTCTGACACAAGTTTAAAAGAACAAAACAAAAACAATCCTCCATAATATGCTTGCCAGGTATTAATAGATTTTTGATGCTGCACGTCCATTCTGCAGGCAAAGGTGATATACCAGTTTACATCAGCTGAGCATATTATCAGCAGACTGTCTTGTCTTTTAGGAAAAGACATCTAAAAAGTGTAGTTCCATTCTAGATTCAAATCTGTTAGAGTGGAAAATGCATCATTACTATTGAACCCTGTTCTCAAGGTCTATCTCTGTCAGAAAGACTCAGATCCCAACTTGCTAAACAAAAAGTATTACATGTTGGAAAACAGCACGATACAGATATAGACTATAAATGTAATCAGGTAAGTATGAACTCTTCTTCACACACACACACATACACAAGCTTATTTGGGGCAATGCTCTAATTCAGACAGCAAATACTACTCAGTTCCTGTGGATAGAGGAATCGTAAGAAAACACGACATTTCAGTTCCATATGCCTACACCTTCCCTAATGTATGTAAGGTTTTAAATAGTCTCCAAGTACGTATGTTGGAAGAAAATGACTGCTTTGGTATTTTCAAATATGTTTTTCCACGACTTCTCTGTTGTGGGGGACTTGTGCTAACTGGTGGGCAAATGCAGGTGCCATGCACTCTAAGGGTGAGAGCCCAATCTCCATAGATAGGGATGCGGGATTTGGGCTCTGGAGCGAGGTCAGGGCTGCAGAAGCCACAGCCGGAGAGAGGGGGCTGTCAGCTCAGCCCACCCCTGCGCGGAAAAGAGCCGGGAAGGTGCCACTTTCCAGTCCTGCCCCAGGAAACTTCCATCGTGCAGGAAGCTGCAGGTCTGACGGAGGAACGTGAGCACAGCCGTACCAAACGCAACCCTTAAGAGAATACAAAGAGGACGCCTGCCTCCAGTTTGTGCATGTCATGTAGAAATATTCTTAAACGATCACAATCTTTAATTATTTCAGAATTTTTCAAACCATCACACTGAAACAAGGAATAAAGTTCCCTTTTCGATTATTTTTTTTTAAATGTATTCTTTAATCTTCTTGCATTTGGACTCTTGACTAGAGATAATTGTGTATAAAAAGTTGAAAAAACCCTTCTCAGCTATTTTGGCATTACAGGAGTGAAAAAACATGTAGTTTTACATCATTTAAATACTTTTTTACCTACCAATACATTTTAAATGGCTCTATTACATGAATTTTGAGGAAAAAGATATTCAGTGAGTTCTACGGAGGAAATGAAAAATCAGAATACTAAACCATAACTGTTTAGGAGCTTATTGGTATTTGCTAAACCTTTAGCTGCACCTAAGGAAACCAATTGGTTCTGACATGAAAACAAACAGTTGCTTAAACCTTTTTTTATGCTAGGATGAGGGAAAATGATGCTGTTGCTGCCATATATAGAAGGGATGATAGAAACGACTCACTCAAACAAGCACGCAAAGCTACCTGGTAGCCTTCAGAGGATTACAAAGGAAGGGCCAAATGCCCTCGTATGCCCTTCTGCAGCTGTCACTGGAGAGCAGCAAAAAGCAGGGGAACCCCTGGAAAGGAGAACAGCTAAAGATGCAGGACACTAGGTCTGACTTCCCTGTGCACAGACAGAGTCAGACTCTCAACTAATGCAAAGCTCTACTTGATTCAGTGCCTACATCAGCATAGGAATTCCTGTGTCATAAGAAGTCCCAAATCATAGTACTTTAATAAAATAAAATCTAAACCAAAATCAAAACAACAAACAACCGAACAAACCCAGAAAGAGTGGCTCCAAGTGTAACTTGCTACACATTTTTCTCCAGGAAGGTCTTTCGTTGGAGCACATGCCTTGTGTCAATATTGGAAGTAAAAAATGTCTCCAGATATACGGAAATTCAAGGGAACCACTCTTCCTACACTACAGGGCAGTACTTGCTACACTGAGACTGATGACAAGATTAACGAAACATTAATGTGCAGTAGTAGGTGCCAAACAAAATACAGACAGTGTATTTTTTCACATTGTAGCAGTATCTGTAGCGTGACAGGAGTTTCCCTGAACTCAAAAGTTAGGTAAGTGCCAAACTGAAACAGACTGTGGTACATCAGGGACTTGGCTGCTGCCCTCCTCTCTACATGGAAGGCACTCAGTAACTATGATGATGGGCAGAGATTTAAAATCTTTGACAAAGACTGAACAATATCCCCTGCTTGGAATGCTTTCATAACTGACAGTAAAATAGGTCAAAAACTGTCCACACTACTACATAAAAACAACTCCAGTAAAAGAAAATATTTCAGTTGTACTGAAAAAAATCAAAACACCAGACAAACAATAAACAGGATGGGAAAAACACAAATAACAGCTCTGAAACTGCCTTCAGTCTACTGGGGGCAGGGGAAAATTGACTGTCTCCCAGCAATAGCTACCTAAATAAAAAGTCATTTTATAATGTGGAGGGGCAGAGTAGTTTGATGCCGTTCCTAGTCAAAGTGACTCTTGATTTGGTAAAGAAGAATTACCTTTAATCCCCACAGTACGGGGTGGGCTAGGGCCAGACCAGACATTAACTTGCTGGCATTAAACTTTTTGTGTATGGATAAGCTGGCTTGCACGCCTGCACTGACAGGTGAAGCAGCAATCAAGTTTCTTTGCATCTCCCTTTGAGCCTTCCCCCAGGTTGCTCTCAGTGTGAGCATGGGTTGTGCTCTTCAAACGCAGAAGAAATTCCCCCAACTTTACGGAACTCAGGGGACCGCCGGTGGCCACAGAGGTGGTTCAGGGCATCCAGGTCCCCACTGCCTTCTGACCATCTCTTTGATGTTATGAACCCTTCATAGAAGTCTTTCCTCGGACTCTCAGCTTAAAGAAGAAGCTGTGCAAGAAAATAAAACGGCCTTCGTAACTTGCTCCCTCCAGGACTAATTAAAACAGTCCACAATATTCCTGCTCAGAGCCTTGATGAAGAAATGAAATCAGAGAGGAGCCTTTAGTGCAAGCAAATATAATCACGGTGCAGAAGGTCTCTCACTGGACAGGTTGGTGGCCCCAGTAATTGAGATGCTACCCCTTTGAGAAATGACCAGCAGGTCTTCTTTCTAATAAAGTTTCATTGTAATAATTATCTGTCCTCTGTATCACCAATCATGTAGCTTGCTTACTTATTTTATTAATAAAAAGGAACAGGTGTTGAAAACGTAAGCCACACAGATAAAAGGCCTGATGAGCTCTGCAGAGAACAATTGGGTCGACTTCCTGCCCAGGAACAGTCACAGACATTTGTCTGATCTATTCTTAAACACCTTCAGCAGGAGATTAGGTCTCCACTAAATCTCGAGGTAGCCTTTTTAGTGCAAAAGCCTAATAGAGAGATATAAATAGTATCACAGCTCTGATAAAACAAATCTATCTGTAGTCATCTTATCTTTCCTAACCAGTATTGAGAGACATAACTTAAGACTTCTGGCACCAACTGCAGTAACTCCACTGAAACCATGCCTTCGAAAAAACTTTAACTCTTCTACCTAAGGCAAGAACAAATCATCACAAGTACTTCTCTAATGCACTTTTGAAAGGAGCAACACATATAACAGAAATAAATCTGATTTTCAACTGAGATTTTAAAAAGATGTATATCAGAAGAATACATGTTAAAGCAAAGCTCTGCCAAAGGCAAGTAGAACATGAAAAGTAGAAGGCTGTAATGTAAGTATTCTTAATAAAGGCTCAAAAGCTTCTCACGTGATATATTTATTGGTATTTATTCTCTGGCTTTGAATTGTAATAAAGCACAAAATCCTAAGTCATTATAGAATCACCACACACTTGTGTGGATTATTCACAGAGCACAGGACAGCCTACTTCAGCGTTCAAAAACAAAGGGCTGGTACTACATCAAGCACTAAAGACAGATTTGGCAGAACACAATCAAGAATACCTCTGTTAGACTAGTGTTCTTACAAAGACTTAGCAAACAAATAAGAAGAATCAAACACACCTAATCTTTGCAAAACACAGTGTTTTAGAGGCTCTGTAGGTGCGTTTTGCTTCCTAACACTGGTTCGTGGTGTGTCTGAACTTTTCAACACGGCCAATGGTCATGAGTAACATTTTAAAACAGAACCCGAGATCTCCATGTAGCACACTAATACAGACAAAATACTGAATGTATTTATATGTACTTACAGTCAATAGCCATTTGAAATGTATTATTAAGGAAATTACATTAGATGCCAATTTTTTTATGTCTCAGAAGTGATTTCTAAGTTCAGTGGGACTTCACATCAAAAGTATGCATGCAGCAGTCTCTGGATCTGGATCTATAAGAAAATCTTGGAAATCAATTTGCTGAGCATTACATAGAGTCTTTTATTAAAGAAACTGCCTCACAGCAAAATTTAAATAAGGAACAGATCACTAAAAACCTTCTTAAGTTTTGAAGATAATAAATCATTTCCCCTGTTCTACCATTAGAAAAACTGTGTTCTTGCATGCTTCACGTATTTCCATTTTGTTCTTGTCTCAATAGTGGCAAAAAGTCAAATTTGAAAAGAAATTCACAAGAAATTTCTGCAAATATCCTTACTGGGAGAAAAATATTAAAATAAATATTTTTCTGGCTTGCTTATCTCCCTGCCTGGAAAAGCTCCTGTCACCTTCACTTTGACAAACTCCTGTGTAGCAGAGTGCAAGACTGCATGCTCTAACAACCTCGAACCTGCAGCAGCTGGGACTTACGCTAGCTTAAAACATTAAGTCAATTTTATTTTCTTTTTCCCAGGCGGAGAGACACTGTTTTGATTCTTGCAGGAGGAAAAAAAAAATCCTCAGAAAACTCAATTTTTCCATGGAAAATTTGAGAGGGAGAAGCATCCACCTATCCGCAGGATATACAGTTTTCAACTCTGACCAAGTTTGATATAGCAAGCCTGATACAGTAGATGCAAGATTCACTAATGCAGTCTAAAGGAGCAGAATTTAGCTTAGAGTCTTGCTCATCTTTAATATAATCTTCATGGACGTTGCCATATTGAAAGAAAATCCATGGACTCACAGGATCATGTCAGAGACAGTATTTACATAAGATGAACTTGCAGAGGTTAGCATGAAGAGGGGTGGCAACAAGCCTCTTCACTTAAAAGGCATACTGATGCCAACCCCAAAGCATCCAGTCTCTAATCCCGAGCTCCACAAAGTATAGGCTACAGTTTACTGAGATGCCTTCCACTGTTACAACAGCCTACAAAGTCTATAACATGGTCAGTGATTAAAAACAATGAGCAGCTTGGAGCCCTCACAAAAATGCAAGTCCAGATAAAAATCATAGTCACTCTCAGTGTTAAGGAAAACGGATAATGAAATACAATGATGAGTAATGTAAGCAAAAAACAGGTCCAACAAACTACTCCCTGCCAGAATAAACAAGAGTATGCATAACTCTGAATTCCCATTTTTATTCAGAGCTTAACTGGAACATATTGAGGGCAAAGTGCACCAATAAACAACTAAAATTCAGAAGGCCCAGCTACATATACTATGTTCCATTTCAGAGATGGGGTTGCCTCAACACTCAGCCTGTAATCACACACTTACCCAGCCCTGCTCCTTCAAATTCACCTTACTAAAGGAAGTCGTATAAGAGACCAACGCTCACTTCATGTGAGCGGATGCTCAGCGTCACACACCTGGTGGAGCTGGCTGCAAAACTCGCACGCCAAAATGTACAACAGCATGTGATCAAGCAGCATAAGCAGTATCTTCTCTTAAATGACTGGGACTGCATCTAGGTTTCTAAACCCGACATTAGATCATATGCATTACAACCAATCAAACGAACTGACAACTAAATTTGGCAGTAAAAGTAAGGGTTACCTTCTCTCTCCCCAGGTGTCCCAGGAAGTCTAAAAAAGTCAGCTTCCTCAAAGCGGAACACTCGCTGTAATTATTGAAACTACTCTGTATGACCTAGTTGCTGTTGATGATAAGAAATTGTGTGGATATACATTCTTGTCACAGATGGCATCACCACAGTAAGCAGTATTCTTCAGAACGGCAGTTCATCTCTTTTATTACATTTGGTACACTTGCTAAAACAGCTGGGTAACATGTTTGTTGTCAGTTCTGGAAAGTGAAGACAAATTCTGTGGCTCACCTTTGGATTTTCACTCCAAAATATTTGAGAAACACTACAATAATCCCAAAGGCAGAAAGTAAATGTATGCAACACTTGTACTGAAGCATATATATACTTTGCTATGTGGTGCATGTTAAAACCAAAACACTACATCAACATAATGTTAAAAGGTTGTGATGCAAGCCAACAAAAGCAAGATAATAAATCAGAGATGGACATTCTGGCCTTAGTCCAATCTACTGCATGTACTTCAGTCTGTCGCATCTGATCTGTTAAGAGTCCCAAATCTCAATATTCAACCTTAGATACACCAATCCCATATTCTGAAATTGATACTGGAACAAAGATATTGCACCAAGTCAACTTGAAAATATGGGACTGAACTCTCATGCTAATAGCCTTCCCACAAAAACAATGAAGTTTGATAGCATTGCTGTAATATTCTACTGAAGCATGGGTAAATACTGGGATTCCTTTATTAATTACAACAAAAGAATAACATATGAAAAATAAAAAATGAAAAATTAATTCTAAGGTTCTTGCCTAGCAGAACTTCTAAACCGAGTGAGCCCAGGCCTCTGAAGCCTGTCCTAGTGCACACACAAACAAAAGCTCCCTTGTCAACTTTCTCACAGCTGAAATTCTGGCCTGAAATAATTCAGGAGGTTAGAAACAAAAATGTTTAATGAAGAAAATAATGAGATTCTGTAAAGGTCTGTGAAAACCCTTGCTGAGCCAAATTCTGCTCAATTCACATTAATATTTCCAAACTTTAATAGGAGAAATCAGCATAATTTTTCATTTCTTTCCCCTTTTTTGAGAATAAAAGAGAACTAAGTAGCTATCCTCTACCTCAGTGTCTCATAACTGACTAGTCCTACAACCTTCTTCATCGCAAGAACCCTTTCCCATTTCTGATCCTTCTGGGTCCTTTGAATATCTTCACCTTCCCCATCTTCAAGAGTCACTTTGAATGCATTGTCCACTTAAGGATGAACATTAAGACACCAAGAGTCCTCGTGAATTCTGCAAGCTTAAGCTGATAGCTCTGCTGATGCTACCTTAAGCTGATAGATCTGCTAAACGAGGATTAAACATAGCTATAAAATGATTCACTCTCTGAGCCCCTATTCTTATTATGGGATTCAGGGGACACTTCAGTCCACACATCAGTGGGGCAAGGGGCTGCCCTCTCCTAAAAGAAGGTCTTTTGATTTGTTGAACCTTTCTGGAACTAAGGGGCAATGATCGTATCAGCTGGGCTTCATCCCACTGGTCACCACTTCTGCTGTACTGAAAAGCCTCTCAGTGGTTAACTGGTTAACCCATCCACACTAGTCCTGGGTCTCGCTCACTGTTCCACTTGCCCTTGACTTGTGCAGAGACCAAGGTCTGGTGGCCAAAACCACTGCACAGCTGTCTACATCAAAACAGAACCTTGATTCATAGCTGGAACTATAATGTGTGAATGCAATAAAAACGTAAGTAGTCTTCCTAGTTGTAACTACTGCAATGACCACCCTTCAGCAGAAGAATAAAGATACCTCTCTCTCTATTTTTTTATTATCAGCCCATTAAAAGTACTTCTTTCCAGCAGGTAGTTTCAAACATGCAGCTGCAATATTCAGCTGCAAGCTGTAAAACAATAGTCTCCAGGCTGATACATATGAGAAGGCTTCACAACTTTTATTTGATGTCTTAATGAACAATCATAGGCTGCCCCAAGCTTGTCAAAACCCAATCAAAACAAAGCTAACACATGAGCAGATCTGCACTCTCTGTGCCTGTTCTCCCTCTCTGCCGTCTGAAGTCAGTTTTGAGTCTGAGTTGTACCATGTGGGCAATGGCAGCGCACACCCCTTTACAACACCTTGCTAATTTAGCCTGGTAACTCTCAGAAGCACCACTGTGGCCTGACCATTAACGAGGCAGGGAGAGAAAATGGGAGCAGCTTGGTCTGTGTGTTCTCAGTTGCTATGCTTGAACTATCACACAATCTCTGCATGAGAAAAACTGGTACCTACCAGAATAATTATCTGCCTACTGCTTTCTTCTTCCTGCAGAAGCTCAGACTGCGAGGCAGGCAGCCTGTGCTCCAAAAGTGGGAGGCCGCACATGAATCAGTAACGACTGATCATCTACCCACAAAGAGCAAAACAAATAATCACAAGTGGCAACATGGAGCATGCTTTTATAATACAAATATGAAGCCTGTGAATAGGCTACTGCAATTTTGTGTAAAAGAAGAAAATCTTCTGTCTACTTCTTCCCCATCACCTATTAAGATCCCTTTCCTCCCCATTGGACCAACGTCTTTACCCCCTCTTCCCAAGCGGTTCCTACCGATGCCGTGTCCCAGCCCTAGCAGCCAGGATCGGACAAGCATAAGGGGAACGTTTTCTTCTAACACCAATCTGCGGCAGTGCTGTGGTAGCAAGCACTACTGGTGACACCTCTGCTCTACAAAAGTAAAAGCAGTATTCAATAGACATGAGTAGCACTACAGATATTTTCTGGCACTTGTCCACAAATCCCCCCAGGTCTGTCTACAACTTTTCGAAGAAATTCAATGGAAGAACATCATATGCACTTTTGAGGAGTCAACAGCACTTACTAAATTGCTTTCCCAGACCCAACTTCAGGCACCAGCTCTTCTCCTTTATCAAGAAGTCCACCTGTATTTAGCTACGGAAGATGCAAGAGGAAGGAGGATGGAAACTCCCGGGAGGAAATTCCTAGCCCACAAGACTTCTACATGCTCATAACTCTAAGTCCTGCTAGCCACAACCTTTCCCCAGAGTTCTGGAGATGACACTTGGTGTGATAACAGTGCATGAGTTTTCTATCTTGCTGCACAGACACATACATGACATGCTGCTTTTGCATCCCAGGACAATGCAAGCAGCTAGCTTGCTATTGCAGTAATAATGCAACTTACCTAAATATACCCAGATGCTTACTGTACTATAACGTTGCCTAAGTGGCTACAGCATAGGACAGTATTACCAGTTAAAAATACAACTGAGCAACTTCTGGAACTGCAAGAGATCTATTCATCTCAAAACATCAACCGTTATCCATTATTCTTTGTTGACACTATGAAGAAAACACATCCTGCTCGTGCTGTCACAAGGGACAAAGCGACAACAAATAAGAAAATCCATAAATCCGAAACATCGTTGATATATGGGGATTTGAATGTGGCCATTTCTATACAAAGACATAGATCAGACATCAAAAACTTGTTGTCAAGAAGACCAGAAGCAAAGATGCCGTTTCTATCTGAGTTACTACCGATATTAGCCAAATTTCTGCCTGTCATTGTACAGATAAACAAATGCATGAGAAGACATATATCGCTCCTATGCTGCTGCACTACCGAGATCAACAAACATTCCTCAGGCATGTGGTAGCTATCAAGAACATCAACATCAGGAGAGGTCAAAACTCAGATGGTAAGACAATAATTCAGCCAGCCTACAGGAACAACAAAGACAGCTGGACTCGGCAGACAGCAGTCATAACACCATTTTAATGACAGCAGAGAGGCCTCTTTCACAGAGGTGAGGAGGGGCTGGCTCTGGGGCACCCAACAGCCCCAGGACACAGCACTGTAGGGAACCTGGCCTGAAAGATTGATAGATCCTACCCTCTTCTCCCTGCACCCATATCCCTGTGTTGTCCTTCCCTTCCAACACGTGAGTTTCCGAAGAAGAAATGAGAAATCAGTATACGAGAAATCCAGGCCCAATAGTTCAATCTGTACAATTTGTTAGATCAAAGAAAAAAGAAGCTAACAGACAGAATTTCAAGCTTCTAAGCATCTGCTGAGTATCCAGTCTGGCCCTTATTTTCACTGAGATGCACCGTCATTTAGCATGAGCCACTGTTTACAAGTCGTTGGTCAGCTTACAGTCTCACGAGCTTAATCACGTGCTAAACCACTTCTAAGCCAATTTCAAGTAATACTTTTGGGGACTTTTCATGGGATGGTCAAGCTTTCTAGAACAATTCAGCTACAGCATGTCTACTTCTCTGAACACTGTGAGTACCTACATATTCTTCTCACTTCTCAATAGATATTTCCCCAATTTTCACAACAACAAGAAGTCAGTGCCTATAGATGCCTCAGAATATAGGCCATGCAGATTCAACAGTCTGCAGATAGTATTTATCTTCCAGTCATCCTCTCATCTTCTCTTTTTCCATAGTAGTATTTATACAGGCTTCACTACTTCTTAATTATCCAGGTGTCTCCCCCTTGTTTATCTACTTAACAAGTGACCAAAAAAAGCAGCTCAGCCAGTTATGTTTGCATGTCCCACTGGTAAATGCACATCTACCTACGCAATATTCAAAATTAGTATTGAGCTCCCCCCCATCCCCTTTATTTATCCTTTCCCTCCACAACTCCTCCAGCCCTGCTGCAAAGCCAGGCAGACAGTAGCACATCCTTCAGGGGCTGGCAAGAACACGAGCAGTCACAGGTCTCTCCTTGAATAAAGAGAGGTGAAATCTGCAACTACGACCCCCGACTCCCAAATCCTACTCAAGTCCCCACCAACAGGTTCACATTGTATCTTAAAACCCAACCAGATGCTCTGGGTTGGGTTTTGTGTTGAACTGGGGTTGGAGCCCTAATTCCTCATTTGCTCTAACTGATCAGGCCCTGCAGTGCCTACCAGCGCTCTCAAACACAGTTTCAGTGAAGTGGGACAGGACTATGAAAGGGAGGAGAGCTACAATCGTGAGGAATTTCGGAAACATCCGATCAAACCTCATTCAATACCTCCTCTGCTCAAGAGATACCTGGAGCCTAAGAACAGAAGAAAACGAGCTCCTCTCCTGCTCTGATCCCAGTCTGACTTTGAAAAAGCTATCTGACTTCAGCGACCATTTTTTTGTGGACATGCTGTAAATGGTTCATTTTTCTCACTACTTGTGTACAACGGGACACATAATTGGAAAGTCACCAAAATGGAAGCACACCTAAAGTGAATTTCATCACAGCTTTTTCTTCTCCTACTATAAACAGAAGACTTACTTGCCCGAAATGAGAAAAACACAGTATATTCTAACCAGCAACTGTAAAGAGGTGTCACCAGAACTGGACTGTTGTGCCATTCAGAACGTCAGACAGCAAATGAAAAACCTCACACAGAGTAATTGCATCGGTAGAGAAACTGTGTAACGCTCTGCTTGGCAATGATAGCCTCTTGCAACTTAACACCTAAATCCAGAGCGGGGACAAACCATTCTTGGTCTAGTTTCAGGTGATGGATGGGGGAGAAGCATGAGAGCTGAAAAAGATGTTGGTTACAGAAGCTGAAAGACAGATACGAGGCAGAAAAACACGAGAACAAGAAACAAACCTGAAGCATCTCTGTCACACCTAGAAGCACAGAATGGACTGGGTTGGAATGGACATTAAAGATCACCTAGGTCCAACGCCCCTGCCATGGGCAGGGACACCTTCCATCAGATCAGATTGCTCAAAGCCCCATCCAACCTGGCCCTGAACACTGCCAGGGAAGGGGTATTCACAGTTTCTCTGGGCAACGTGTTCGAGGGCCTCACCGCCCTCACAGCAAAGAATTTCTTCCTTATACCTAATGTAAACCTGCCCTCTTTCAGCTTGAAGCCATCATCCCTCAGTACAGTTGGCCTTCTGGGCTGCAAGCACACACTGCTGCGTCATGCTGAGCTTCTCATAAACACTAACTCTTCCTCAAAAGTTTCTCAGAAACAATAACTCTTGATTAATTTTAACTCATTCTAATTGCCTACTGCAGTGCAATCATAGCACATTTTAAATGTCATGCTGTTTAAATAAATTCCTGTTGGAGGTGGTCGCCTCTCTGTGACCACAGAATATTTAACTAAGAGATGTCGGCAATGCTTTTCATTAACGGTAATGGCTGCAATGCAGCGAGAGGGATTACATACGCGATATTACATTCGACGCATTTCTCTACAAGTGTGGGAATAGCCAGATGTGCCCTAAAAGAGCTAACAACTGCACTGGCTATGACAAAAGAGGCTTCTGAGCATCGTAGGACTGAAATGTTATGAAGAATCAACCAATAATGGCATGCGTAACGATAAGGCAGATGCTTCTGTACTCTGACTGAACTTCCAGGCAAGTACGTTTGGCACAAACACTCATTACCCAAGAACAATGAATTTTTACTTTCCACTATACCTATGCCAGTAAATGCAATTACTCACATGCCTCCAGGAAGCAAATGCCCAGCAGGCATGAGCATGTTCTAATGTCATCCACTCACAAATTTTGAAGAACAGTCAAAGAACCACAAAGAATTCCAACTTTTAAAACAGCTTTCTGTATTTTCTAATACATAGATTGTCCCACTAACTTCTGCTCCTGCATATCATGCAGCATTCCCTGAAGTAGAAGAGAGCTGTAGAGCACGTCTTCCTATGCCTAGATCTTTTCAGACCTAGAGAACTCCTCCAGCTCTCTCAAACAGACAGTACTAGTTCTACGTGTCACTTTTTTTTTTTTTTTTAAAACAGAAAATGTTTAACTGTCTTCAGTCTGTTTTCAACTTGACAGGCAAATGGCTGTGATGGAGTTTTATTCTATTTGTATTCCTGAAGTCCGAAGTGCCAGAGCCAGTTTCACACTACTAAAACTTAAAATTCTCCTTTTACAGTTTGGTGATGTTAGCAAATCATCTGGATGGCTACCTGTACCCTCTTGCCATACGTTTTCATTCCCTATCACTCAAGAGTGATGAGAACACGAGCTGAACTTCAGAGTGTCTCTGCAAAGGCCCTACATCAACCTGCAGTTACTTAAGAACACAGCAGATTCTCCTCCTCCTACCAAAGCGCCAGCACATATGCAGCATGACAGAGCGACAGAACAGTTATTATTTATACCTACTGCGATACACCAAAATTGGTCCCAGACTTAGAGACAGGATGGACAGTTAAATACTAGATGTATCTTAATTCTAGCTATTACTTTCACTTCCTTCAACAGATGGTACTACAATATTTTAAAACTCAATTGCATGGGCTATTCACTCACCCTGCATACCTTCGAACACAGAAAAATTCATGATCTGGTCATTCAGAGCAAGTATGTAGATGTGAAATAATTTGCCTCATCAATAATCTCATTCGTACATCTAACCTTAATAGCAGAACAGAATAGCTATTTTATTTCTCATCCAAACCAAAACACAAAATACATGAAATGATGGGGCCAGCAGTAGACATGAAACATGAGCCTGGCTTGTTGACTTTGTGAAGTACCTTTTATTTGAAATTGCTTCATCATTATTCTTATTTAATTTTTATGTTTAAAATCACACTTTTCAGACTCGATATATCTAAAATTAATCACACATTATATATTTACCCACATATATATGTGCTGTGAAAATAAAAACTGTTCTTGTGTGAGATCTGAACATGAAAGGTTCAACAGTTCCTAGTCTGCAGGCCCTGGCAGTATTGTGCCAAGCTGTCTGTGACTCCAAAGGATCTTGCAGAGCTAGGGTGGGTGGACTGGAACGAGACTCTGGCTTTCCCAGACAGCTGGCCTTTCATGGCAGTCCCAGCAGGAAATGGCAAGGAGAACATAAAAATAGTATTCACTCTCCAAAGCTCAAACTTTCTGAATATGGCTCAACATTCAGATGGAGATCAGTGATGAGAGGGGTCTGCACTGGGACCAGTATTGTTTAATATCTTCATCAGTGACACAGACAGTGGGATTGAGTGCACCCTCAGCCAGTTTGCTGAAAACACCACGCTGAGTGGTGCAGCTGACACGCCTGAGGGACAGGATGCCATCCAGAGGGACCTGGACAAGCTGGAGAAGCAGGCCCATGTGAACCTCATGAGGTTCAACAAGGCCAAGTGCAAGGTCCTGCACCTGGGTCGGGGCAACTCCTGCTATCAATACAGGCTGAGGGATGAAGGGATTGAGCAGCCCTGCCCAGAAGGACTTGGGGGTACTGATGGTGGCAAAGCAGGACCTGACCTGGCAATGTGCGTTCCCAGCCCAGAAGGCCAGCTGTATCCTGGGCTGCATCAAGAGAAGTGTGGCCAGCAGGTCCAGGGAGGTGATTCTGCCCCTCTGCTCCGCCCTGGTGAGACCCCACCTGGAATCCTGCATCCAGCTCTGGAGCCCACAGCGCAGGATTGGAGCGGGTCCAGAGGAGGGCCACAAAGATTATCCGAGGGCTGGAGCACCTCTCCTGTGAGGAAAGGCTGAGAGAGTTGGGGCTGTTAAGCCTGGAGGAGCAAAGGCTGTGGGGAGACCTTACTGCAGCCTTCCAGTACCTGAAGGGGGTCTGTAGGAAAGATGAGGAAAGTATTTGATTTTCAGCAGGACTTGCTGCAATAGGACAAGGAGTAATGGATTTAAACTAAGGGAGGGTAGATTTAAACTAGATACAAGGAAGAAATTTTTTACTATGAGGGTGCTGAAACACTGGAATGGGTTGCCCAGAGAGGTGGTAGATGCCCCAACCCTGGAAACATTCAAGCTCAGGTTGGACGTGGCTCTGAGCAACCTTATCGAATTGAAGATGTCCCTGCTCATTGAATGGGGTTGGACTAGATGACCTTTAAAGGTCCCTTCCAACCTAAACTATTCTATGATTCTACGAATGTGTATACTCTATTGTCTTGGATGGTATTACCTCCACATGTGCATATTCATCTCCCATTGGAACTGAGAGTGGCAGTTCAGACAACCAGAAAATATTGCAGTGTCTTTAGTGATCCAGTTCCTCCTATAAACTGATGGAACATTTTTTGTGAGACCAGGGGAGTTGTGGTGGGGCTTGAAGAAGTTGATCGTACCCAACTGATGCCTTGCTGTGATTGGTAAATTGGACTTTGCTGGTTTTGGCAGGAGTTTTCTGTAAGTCCTAAAAAGTTCACAAATATGCAAGCTGATGTCTTTCACATTTGTTCTTTCACTTTTGTTCTTTTCCACACCATTATTTTCATAGACTGGACTTTTTTCTGCTTAACTTTGATTCATCAAAAAAACTGGTCCTGCAGCATCACTGTCTATGCGCTACCACACAGTACCCCTGCTCATAGCCCAAGCTGAGAATTCAGTGGTTCCTTGTTATTCCTTAAATAAGTATATAACAACTGGAAAAAAACAACAGGAAAGCCAGATTTGCAGATGATTGCACAACAGCTGTCTTTGGTAGGCTTATCTCCTACAGGAAACAATGGAAACTTTTGCATTAGTTTTAGTGAGGTTTAGGTTTACTGTTCCACGGTCACCTAAGTATGGGTCTACTACGTGCATGTATCCTGCATCAGGATTCTGGTAGCTGAGCTTCTCCTTTTCAAGTAATCTCCTATTCCTTAGGAGTTCAATGTTTTATGCTAAAATTAACTTGTTTTCTACGAAATAAGCACCGCTGTCTCTAGGAAAACTTGGGTAGGATTTATCTTAGTTGATGCAGATGTCTTCACTGTCTGCCTGAGCGAGTGATACTTGGCTTCCTCCAGAGCCAATACAACACAGAGTGAAAATGCCACTTCTATGGCATGATCTATCTGACCTACACAGATGTGTACTTTCGGATGTCAGGAAGTGTGAGAAAAGCCTTTTTCTTTCAACTGAGCATCAACACATCCTAGCGTGAATAAGTCTGACTGAGATTATCTACCCTGTAGACATCTGTCCTTTATCAGATGATCCCATCCCAGGTGGCCTGAATTCTACACACCAGACAAACAGCTTTACTAGTCATTCTTATGCTGTTACTGTGTTTAAGCAAAAATGAAACAGAAGACAATGTCTGTGGAATAAACAATGCAGTGTTTTCTCCCTTTTACTGCTGTGATACCAAGTCAGGGGCTTAACAATCTAAACAGAGCAGGTTTACAAAGCCCTTACCTTTGGGGATAGTGATCTGACAGCCCAGGTCACAGTCCTGCTGCAACTGATAAAAAGCCACTTCCTGCAGCCGAGCACGCTCCAGCTCCGAGAGGCTCTGGACGGGAACTGACTTCAGCCGAACGCTGCGCCCTGACATGCTGTTCCAAGTGAAATCACCCTGCAGGAAATCAAATGGGAAAATATGAAGCATCATATGGTATGCATGGCTTAATAAACAGACCCATCTCTTTTACTACTAGGAAAAACAACACAGGTCCTCTTTTCTAAAAGGCCATTTTCTTGGACATCTCTAGTCTTTCAAATATCTTTGTTTTCCGAAGAGCAGCAGTCCTTAAAAGGAGCACACACATGCAAAACAAAAAGTCAATGCTATCTGAAATCATTTAACCAACCATTGTTACAAAAATATTAGGATTCTAGTAATTAAAAGCACAAAGCAGGGGAAAAAAGCCCTCGTCTGTTTTTCCCAGTTTGCTTTCTCCGTACAGCGCACGGTCATCACTTCATTCCTCTCGCCACACAGTCAGACAAGCAGACCTCCCCAGGTCCATGAACAACACACGTTTTACCTCCCTCAGCTTGCTAATCCCATGCCACTAGGCAGCTCAGGGAGTATGCAGGCAGAGCCCCTTCTCTTTTCTGACACATCCCACCCCCTCCTTATGATGATATTGTGTTTAGACCAAGATCGACTAAAGGACAAGCTGTTTCACATTTTTGAAAAGCCATAATAACAATGTGTGTGTTCAAATTTATACAGGAAAACAACATGAAATATGCCACATCTCTGTAAGGTACCAATTATGCTTGGAAAGCAAATCAAAAGCTTTAGCCGTACTATCTCCCACCTGCGATAACATATACAAAAAGCTATTCTCTTAGCTACTATTTAGCTTGGCTGAGAGAAGTAATCATCAGTCAAAGAGAAGTGCAACCACACAGACAAGCTTGAAGGCTGACAATTAACATTAAGCAAGAATTTCAGAATTCATCAAAGCATCATCAAAGAGCGCACTTTAGCACTACAGGGAGAGAAAGAATTTGTTTTTCATTCTGTGTTAAAAAATAAACATCAAAGTTATCAGTAGGTATAACCTGATGCAGCTGTAGATAATGGAAAAACTCTCATGTACATCAGCTGAGCTATGAAGACAAATCCACCAACCTGCCCTTCATCACAACATGGCAAACTTACAATTAATGAACTTCACTCTCATTTTAAGTGCTCATTTTCAGTTTAAATTCAACATCTGTCCCTTCACTGCATGCTCATTTTTCACCATTCACTTTTAATTCATCTTTTCTGCATATACATACACACACAGTCAAGGGATGACCATTGACTTTAAAAGACATTGACCAAAGCTCCTTATTATGAAAATCAGTAAAATTTGACTTTATTTAGCAGCTATGCATTCTATTGCATGCAAACGCCTTTGTGCACATTTTCATTTATTTTGCCTATATGTGTACGTGTATATGTATGTGCACGCATACAACCTGTATATACATTTGTGTATACACACAGATATACATACCTATATACACATATGTGTGTGTATTCACATTCACACACAAGACAAAAGTCATTCACAAATATGCAGCACCATCTAGCACTACAGGTCAAAGGAACTACACATTAAACACCATTTCTTATGATGCACGAAGTATGTTTGAGTTCATCAAGGAAGCTTTGGAAGCTTTTTTCATAGTATTTTTTTCCTAAGTCATTAGGCAACCATAAGAAATACAGCTGTTACCTCAATATGAACAACAGCACATCTGTACACTCAATGCATGTACTACGCTCGGTATCTTTATGACATTTATATATACAGGGGCCACATATGCAAACTTCTGCGCTAGCCCAGTATTTGACTACTGGAATTTATTCCTTCAGTTTTTCCCTCTTTATCTGTTCTTGCTCTTATAGTGCCGTACTATTGATTAGCTAGGTTTAGCAATCTCAAACTAAAGGTTTGCACAGTGACACAAGCCGAGCTGATGAGCTTAACTCAAGCAAAACCAAAGCAGCAAGTCATATAAACCTTATTTGCAAAACTGCAAGTAAACATTTACATTTTTTAAAAAGCTGTTGTCATTTATAGATAAAAGTGATCGAGAACAGAATCCACAACCAGACAATGTATACTAAGAAACTAATTCCTTTCCAACCCTGATAATGCAAAAGCAACTTTACAAGTACAGAAGTATGCAATTCAATCCTCATGAACATATAACGTACAAAATGTTCTACAGTCAAAATAGTACAGAGAGAGAAATACAGGTCTTTGTGGTAGAGTTTGGGGGGATTTTGTCTTATCTGTTTCTCTGAGATGAACATTTCCATAAACAAAAATATCACTGACACATCTACCATAAAAAATTTCACACTGAGTTATTTAATTGTGAAACAGGAATGTGAAGCAAAAAGAATACCCATTAGAAAATGTTGAAGTAACAGAATATTGAAGACTAAACTTTTCAGGTCATGTGGAATTACCACAAGTAAAATAAATATTCCTTAACTGAATTTTGCACGACAGGAATTATTGCCTCTTTTCGGGTAAAAATGGCCAAGGGCAAACCTAACTCTGGAGGTATCTCCACCTCCTCTGCCTTATCTCTGGGTTAGCTCTGCAACTGCAAGCAAGCAGTGAGCTGTACCACTGCAGTGCCGCAGCTCAACTGTTGGCCCAGCCAAACCAGCTGAACTCAGAGAGACAGGGCTTGCTAGCTCTGGTACAGCCCTGCATTAATACTGTGCTTTGGGGAACCCACTAAGCCTCTTTGCACAGAGCTGTGCTGCTCTGCATGAGCAGAACAGCCAACTCGGCACTGGCTCAGGAATCCTACCCAGGCTAATTTCATCCTAACGTGGGAACACCTCACCTCACTTTTTTTACAGGAGATGAAGGGTTTAAGACCAAGTGAAAGAAGAAAGCCCCCAACAAGATCATGAGGGCTGTTCCTTCCGACCATTTTTTTTTTTATTCTGGCAATCTGCAAGCTCCCAGTATGTCCCTGGCACTCACTGTGCTGGGCCCTCTCTGGCTGAAAATGGTGGGGTGGAAGCTCTGCACCACTCAATGCCACAACAGGTTGCTGAGTAGCCATAAAGAATGTGAAATCACTCTGTCCAGTTGCTGTGCACTAAAGAAGACATTCCCCTTTTACACTCCATGGGTTTGATAAAATCTCTGCTAGGTCACGTTAACATAGGTTTTTACTATGCTAATGGCACACATGACTAATTAACTAAAATATTTTTGGAAGATCATGCGTTAGGGCCAGTGAAATCTCCTAATCTGCTAAATAAGCAAGAGGCTCAAGAAATGTTTCCTTGAAAAAGTCTGTTGTATTTGGCAAATAAATATCACTGTCTTCTATGAGCCAAAACACAGTATTTGATAATTTAATCTATTCAGACTCCCATGCTTCGCATGACACAAGGTACATTAAAAGCCCGATCTTCCTTCTAAAGCACTCTACAATTTTACATACACCTTGTCAATTACTGCAAAGTCAACCAGGCTTGGGAGAGGTACGGAAAAGTCAAGCTCCCTCGGAGAACCGGTGCCGGTGCAATGACATCAGTCACATCTGCCTAAAGCTATTCTCCACTCTGTGGGGCAACCAAAGGAGGGAAAGAGCAGGACAGACATGGAGAGTATTTTCTGTTTCTCTCTCCATGTGAGGAGGCACATTTCATCAGCCTACTTCAACATCAGCCTAGTATCACTCCTTGCAGAAGCTTAAGAGGAGCCAAAGATCTTTAAGCACAGGCAGAGTGACTTGGTTTTTCATGTGCTGCATATGTTTTCGGACATACATATATAGCTTCTTCTCTATTGTTTAGATTGTAGGTCAGAATATGACCTGCAACTGGCTCCTTCACCATCAAGACAGAAAAAAAAAAAAAACAACACAAAAACAAACAAAGAGTGCACACAAAACTATTGCTCTGGGATAAAGCGATCAGCCTGATAGGACACAAACTGCTAACTGCACGGGTGCTTTCATAACTGACTTTTACAAAACCTTAAACCAGACTAAAAGCCTTCTCTGGTTTCTTCTACCAACCAGTCATATCTTCTCCTTCACAAGTCTCCTGCTTCAGCTGCATTTGCTCTCTCCCACTAACATCTAACATCTTTCCCCCACTCAACCAAATAGTTCACTTATCGGGCAAGTAACTAAAATACCAGAGCAGATGACTCGGCAAAGGAGATGACTGATTAACTGCATCTTGTGCCTTTGAAGAATCTGTCCACTTTTCCTGTATTTCGTGTCCACAGTCACAAGCACATTTTCAATAAGATGCACGCCGCAGTTTTACTAATATTCTTTCAAGCACTTATTTTTTTTTAAATGGGCTGGATGTTCAGTGGCTCCAAAGTAAGCGTTACACTGATACATCCTGCCTTAAGTAACACTATGCGCTTAAATTACTCTTAAGCGTGTGTAGGCTATTCTTGTGTACCTGATCTCTTTCTCCTGAGCCTCCAACACAGTCTTTCAGATGCCTCTTAGTGAAGTTGCATTCTTCTGTCCTTTGTACAATACAGAAACTGGCTGACAGTGCCTGCAAGGAATCTTGAATGTAGGCGCCAGTCTACGGGTGATGATCAACCTCTGTTGGTCTGCCGAGTTTTAAGCCTTAGCGAGTAATGTGGATTGTGCACAGGGTGGGAAATAAGAACCCACACACGACGGTTTTAGATAACACGGACTGTAGTTCAAAATGGAGAAACCAATTTTTATCTTACTGCATTGTGGTTATTGTTACCGACTTTAGTCTGTACTTCTTTACGTAAATGCCATGATCAGATTAGATGTCTACTTTTCATTAGTCTTTTGCTCAAACCCATTTGAAACCACTAAGATCAAAATCAGTTATGTCTACTTGTTTTTCTCCTACCCTAGCAATGGTTAGCTACATGCTTGTATTTAGATGGGTCTCCACTGTAAAAGAATTCAGTATTTTTGCACATGAAAAGATTATATTGCAAATAACATGGCAAATATAGCATTACAATGTCTTAATTCTGTTTGCTTAATTACTTCTTTAAGCTTCATGAAACCGCCTATCATTGCCACTTTATAAACCTTTCACTTACCTTGGTCATTTATTTTAACTCTCTCTAAAATTATTTCCAGACTCCTTAGGCATAAACTCTCACAATCTGACTGTTGGTACAGGTAATCCCTCTCTTCCTCACTTCCCTGGTGTTGCTGTCAGTATGACCCAAAACCAGTTCTGAAGTGAAAGCCAGTCACTCCAGTGCAGCTACAGACTCTCATCACATGAAATCAATGTACAGAATGCTGCTCCTGGACAGGATAAGAATAAAGAAGAAGGGGAGACCAGCTACATTAAAAATCCATTTTAGCACTACACGCCATCAAGGATCATGTGGCCTGTCCTTTACCAATGCCATCCTAGATAACCATCTGCAGATTAAGGAAGAGTTAGGAAACGACGGGATGGTACGAGCGTGCTACAGCCCGACTCTCCCTGCCACCCCTTTCCAGATGCTCCTCCACAGCCAGCGCAGCTCACGACAGGCAGCGCGCTGGTTTCCAGTCAGCACCACGACCCTCTGCAACCGAGGCTGCCCCGGCATCTCCAGCACAGCAGGCGTCACACAGCTGCTCCCAAGGGACTGTTACTGTCCCAAAAGACGACAAGTCTTTCAGATTAATGAAACGGCATCTTAATACTAAATACGAAGCAGCACGAGACTTGCTGCATGACACTGAAGCGTTCAGAGGAAGAGATCTGAACATGGAAGCACACAGCATGGGGCCCCAACAATTAATCTTCATTAAGAAAGACTGACTTCATTAAGGTTGTTATCTAGGGTGACATCCTGTTCCCCTTGACGTCAACAGCAAAATTATTAATATAATGTCTCTGCGACGAAAAGAGTAAATACAGTCCAGATGATCCTATGTTACAGTTTGGAGCCTTGCACTAAATTTGCCTTACCTCATGCTATATTGTACTTCTGTGTACTAAATAATGCATGTACAGAAAAAAGCTATTAGTTTTGTCAAAAAGATCATACTTTACACAACAGTGGTTTATATATCAAAACTATTTAATGGCATTTAACACAGTCACAACGCTGCCAAAGACAGACACTTCCTGGCTCCCAGCTAGCATCCCGTCTCATTCCCAAGGCTGGAAATCCATGCCCTTGGGATCAGTACTGCAAGACAACCCCTGCGGGACACTGGAAAGCTGGTATTCCCCACAGGGGAGGCAGAATTCACACCCACAGCAGAAATATTTCAGCTAGTAAGATGGCAGGAACCCGTGCCCAGGTAAAGATACACGTTTCAGAATATTACAATAGTGATTCCCATTTACCAGGGGAGAAAAAAAGCCCTTCTAAATATAGCCCAAGGGTAAACAGGGAGCGGAAGAATGAGCATGCTTTCACTGCAGTATTAAAATTGCTAAAATAAAGTGAAAAATATTTCCTGTTCTTCTATGATCAACCTCTCTAAGTTTTCCAAATGCCTCGGGATACTATTTCATGTTTAGAATATTTAAAAAGCATTCTCTTAAAAAAATTGATGTGGAATGGAGATGTATTTCATTCCGTCTCTGCCATTAATAAACATGAATGATGTACAAAGGTATTGCCTAGCAAAATATTCACCCCTAACAGACCCACTCTGTACTGAACTTTCTTATACATCCAGAAAACCAACCTTCAGAAGTTAGAAAGCTCCACTGAAATGCATCAAAATACATTTCCAGATTTTCTGAAATTTTTACTGCAACAGATGCTAATATTCTTGGAGGAATGTATCCAGCAGCTCCACAATTAAGGCCAGAAGAGGACAAGCTCGTTTTCAGAGACAGAGCACCTTAAAAAGCCAAGATGGAACTGTAAAATTACAGTGAAAATTTCACGGGTCTTCACATAAACAGATTTTTGTATACTTTTCTTAATAAAAGAGAAATAAGCCATACTGCAACACTCAATTTTGCTGCAGGTACATGCACAGCTGCCACAACCATCACTGCATGCAATAACAAGCTGAACGGCAGCAACTAAACCATCCCAGACCACAGTAAGGGGCTACACAACAAAAGCCAGCGGTTTCATGAATCTCCACACAAAAGATCTGGGATAGCCTGGGTTCAGAGGAGCATTCTTATCCCTTTTATCAGTTCACACACTACATATTTTGAAGACTGGTCCTATGTTTTTCTTAAGCCTTAAAACGGTTTCCTGCTTCAGCAGGAATAATGTGAACTCTGCAAGCTAATGGCAGCTGACCCCAAACCAAATACAATAGCTGCAAAAGTATTATTTTTAGTGGCAAAGTTGCCTTAAATAGACCCCGCTCCAGCTTCTGCAACCAACACTAACATGCTCCCAACAGCCCTCAATGTTTAACTGCTTGTGAAGCTGAATGACGACCCACAGCCCGTGACACACCAAAGAATGGCACGTCCTCTCAAGTCCTCTCCGAGTTTTCCTGTGTCCCAAGTTACAGAAAAGCTGGGCTCTGTCCCGACGACCACCTTTGCTCTATACTGCAGATTTCGGTATCCATTCATGCCATGAACGCCACCCATTCACGTTACGCTCTTAATAAATATTTCCAATGAGATTTTGAATATTATATAGTGCTCTTTCTCCTAAGCCTAACAAGATTGACGTCAAGCATATGAAAATACAAGGCTGAAACCATACGTGAAACGCATTTAAACAAGTTAGATTAAACAAATATCATCACATGTCCTATTTGTAGCTTTACTGGTCCTGAAGTAGTACGTAATGCCCTGGTGAAACAATAAGGATCTCTGCTAGCACAGCACAGAAGTTAACCCTTTCTCCATCCAATAATAAGTATTAATGTCACTGCAGCCAGTGCCTTGAACAGTTAGGAGTGGCATCAATTTCTATTATGTTCAGTATAAAAAATAAAATAGCAACATTTCAGAGAGAAGTAAATGATTTACTACTTGAAAGAGAGAATGCATGTGAGAGAGCACACACTGTCATTTCCAAGCATGCAAAAATCGTATCAGCCCTGGTACTGTATACAAGGCTAAAAACATGTATTTGACTACTTTAGATTACATCCTGGATTTTGAGCTTTTAAGCTACATGTAGATTACATTATCTGAATTGAGCATGTCGTCAGAATCTCATAGTGAAGTAAAATAAAATAATTAATTCCATGACCCCAAGAACCAGGATCTGACTAATAGTAAAGCCCTTAACTCAATACAAACCCCTATTATTGTTTCAAGCAGTTCAAACTAGCATTTTCTATAAACTGGTACTTCTTACAGAAAGGGTTTTGAGTCTAAGGAAAATGAGATCTGTTGCGCTTATGGAAAAATCGCCATTCTGACTGCCTACATACCAGGTCTGGCTGGAAAACACTTCTAGGGATTTTTCCTTCTTTTGGAAAGGGAATGGAGGTGGGGGTGATTTAGCTGATAGGAACAAAATGCAAGACATCTCCAAATATTTACATTTGGAAGCAGAGTGAGAGCTCTCAGTTACTCAGCTAAGATACAGAGGACTGAAGAAAAGGTCTGTAATACCAGGCTTAGAGCAAGGGCCTGAACCAGGCTTTACCGCATCCCAGGCAGATGCCCTAATCAGGACACTACTGACTACTCTAAAATCTACCCCCGCTACTATACTGAGCCATAGTAGAGGCTGTCAATCTCTGCTACAGCAATTGCTATACAATGCTGTACTGACGCTGTACTAATACTCTGCAATACCAAAGCCCTAAAGCAATTAGTTTTTAGGGATTAGGAGTTTTCACTTCACTTACTACAGAAGCACTCCACACTTTCATTTTGGTTTTATCACTCTCACCCTATGTTCATACACACAAGCATTACCCTGTTTCACACACTGATGTCAGGCAGCCTGGCAGAAGTCTGGACTGCTGAGTCGCAGCGCTCTGCCAATCTACTCCAATTTACTGGTTCTGTGTTTCTTGCTTTGTATTGAGTTTTGTTTTTTTTTTTTAAGATATGGGATATCAAATTCCACCCACACCGGCAGCTGTTTTGATGACTGTCTTGCTCTCCTGAAGACCCTGCAAAAACAACTCTGTATAGAAAAGTTCAGCAAATACAGAACGCCTAATAATTAGTGAAAATACTGTGAGCACAAAGAGGTGGCTTTGCACTCACTAGCATTATCATTACTTTTCATATATGTAATTACTTTTCTTCTCTTTTCTACGTATTCAAACAGTGCATGTTCTCTTCTTGCAATGTACAGCAAAGGACAATACTTCAGCTATTGAGAAGCATTACTTCAGCATTTCTCATAAAAATTATCCTGTTTGCACACATAAATCCGCTGATTTGCCATTAAGTTAAATACCAAACAAGAGTTTAAATATTTTTTAAGAAACCACCTCAGCTACACTGGAACTATCCAAACTGCTCTGAATGAATAAACAGCTATTGGTCAGACTGATGGATCAGCGTGCATGCCTGGAAAGACCACTAAAGAGCACGCTGCTGCTCATCATCGTCTGTTAACATGGAGGCTTGTTAAAAACGTAAAATGGATCCACACAAATAAAACCACTGTGCTGCAACATCCATTTTCAGGAGAAGGGTACGTTTTGTAAACTGCCCCTCCAACCTGAGGCACCCCAAGTTCAAACTGTGTGCCTGCCAGACAGTCCACGACTTCTTTCTTTGTTTTTTAAGCAGCACATTTACTTTGGACAGAGAAGGGGAAAAAGAGCCCATAAAGTTCCCACTGTTATGAAAAACAGAAACAATTGCTAGAGTTACAGGCTCCTCACAGACCAAGCCAGAAGATGAACAGATCTGGGTCTCTACTTTCTTCTACACAGCTAGCCCGAGTTTAAAAATGCAACTCTAACACGGTCACGGCCGTAAAACCTGATGCTTACAGGAACTGTTCTTCGCCGAACTGAACCCATGCAGCTGCAGCTGTCATGCCACCAGCTTTCAAGCAGCCTTTACCCTCAGCATAGTTTGCTCACAGCTGCCTGGGTTATAGACCCTTCATGCACAGGGAGTACAGAAAAGGACAAATGTGTCACCGCAGACTTCAAAGCAAGCCACCTGATTAAGTCATGTAAATACAAATCAGCCTAATCATGCAGTTTGGTTTCAAAATGTTAATGTCACTTCTCACTCCATGGTTTCATTCCTCTCGGTCTAACTATGAAAACAGGCAAGGTCATGGAACTGGTCTGAAAACAAACAGTATTCGAGGGTTCTCAGTTCATTGACGGATCTCCAGAGCCTGGTAAGTGGTAAGCAGTGCCAGTTTTTTCCCCCCCACTGAGTCAATGCTGCTCTCTTCTCTTCAAAGGTAACTAAAGCACAAAAAAATTAAACCCGTTGTCGCCATGAACACCACACTCAGCACATGTTCTCCATCACGCTTGTCTCTACCACGCTACGTACAAGACTACTCAGTCTCCTTACCCATTAACTAAGTTCCCTTGCGTCTTCAGTGTCCTTTAGTATTTGATCAAACCAGATTTGAATGAAGAACTTGAATCTGACTACACCGTTTCATGGAATGAGGTAAGAACAATGTCGTTGTCCTGAAGCCGCGTACCAAGCATCCGAGAGAGCGCCCAGCTGGAGCAGCTGCCACTCCCAGGACACCTTTTGCTGCCAGACTTCGTTAATCTTAGGGGGAAAAAAATGATCTTTTCACTTCCCTGCTTGGAAGGAAGCCAAGAGCCCGGCCCAGGGGAAAGCCCAGTCACACGGACAAGTCATGACCGGGTTCCCCGCTTCTTATGCCGGAGGAGTTGCCCTGAGACTGTGCAAAGAGTGGTGAGGAAGGGGCTCGTCTCCCCTCAAAAGCCCTGTGTGAGCTCAAAACCGACCATAACCGCCCAAACTCTCCCTGTCAGGAGTAGCCAAAAGTGCTGGACGCAGCTGCCTGGCTCCCGGGAGCACTTGGAACTTCTGCCTGACCTTCTCAGGCAGTTAGTTTGCAGCTCTTTAAAACACCTTTGAAAACTTTCTGCTCGAATAGGCAGACCAGCTATATTTATAACACGGCTGACACCAGCAACACAGAGCCTGAGCATTTCACACAGTTTGCTAGGGAAAAAAAAATCCTTGATAAAGGCACTGCTTCATAAATAACGTCTGTCGTGTTTGCAGTCCCCATACACAACGCTGTCATCCACAGCGCGTGGGCAGGGAGCGTAGGAGACCTGTGAAAAACAAACAGTGAATCACCAGCGATTCTGATGGCAGCTCTGCCCTGCGCGGCATTTCACCAAGCCATCATTCAGGGCGACGACTTTGCTTCTCGGCTGGCACGACTCCGCGCGCCGCCCGGCTGCTCGCAGAACAGGAGGCACCGCGGGCCAGAGTTCACGGCAACGGCAAGGGAGAGGATGTAGACGCTTTTTTCACAGATTCGCTCGGATGCTTCGTGCACCTCTAAGCCGAGGCAGGCTGAGCAGGGAACCTGCTGGGGTACGAGAGCCTGCGCTCAGGGCCCAGCAACACACGCAGCCCTTCCCGGCTGGGCATCCGGGCCACCAGCGCCTGCCCGGCAGCAGCACACACAGACACTGGATGTCCCTAATTTTGGAGCCTTAACCCAGAGCCCAGGGAAATCAACGCCCAGGTCTCAGCGTTCTCAGTGCCTCTTAGATCAGGCACCAAATCCTCGCATCGCGCAGCTCCTCGCCTCCATTTCCAGTCTCTTTCCACCTCACTACCCAGACCTGAGTGGTGCAAAGGACAGCCAGCCTGCTGCACACCAAGCATCACACCATACAAGATTTCCAAGGAAAAAAAAAAAACCGTCTTGGCTGCAAAGAGAGCTGAACAGCCTTCTCAGAAAAGTTCTGTCAGTGACTGTGCTCACTTCCCAACACAAACCCAGGGCACTGAAGTTAGGTTTAGCTCACCCCATCAAAACGCCGTAGCCAGGAATTTGTGTCCGGCGAGTCACCTCTTAATCACGCTGTGTATTTGTAGTTCTTGCATGCTTTCTTCAAAAATTAGTTTCTTTAGCCCTTGTGCCATTACTCTTTGAGTACCCTCTAACAGGGATTCTTCTTCTTCCTCATTTCAAACTACTTTTTTCAGGAATGCACAGCCTTATATTTAAAAGAAAAGCTATTCAGAATGGAATGTCCTATATACAAAATGTTCAGAGTTTATGGAGAGGCCATACAAAATATACCCTATCAGCAAAAAAATGGGAAAAAACCTAACTACTTCTGTTGTCTACTTTGGAATCATTTCTTCCCAGAGCACTCAAAAATATTAATCTTGAAATTTCAGAATGAGCTTGGTGCAAACTCTCACTGGCAAACTGGTTAAGTGATTCTCATATTGTAACTTCATTATTTACAGATAAGTAGTATGGAACGTTTAATTTATTTCTTTGTTATGACTTGACTCATTCAGGAGGGGCACAGGATTAGGAGAACCAAATTAGCAGGCAGCTGAGAATTCCTCTGGCTGATCTCTTGTTAGACCAATGACCAATACTGGCCACAAAAGCCTCATGGGACTGTCAAAAATAGCTTCAGAAACAGAATTGACCTAAAATCTCATTTTTTCAGTGGAAAAAAATCAGGGTTTTGTCTTGAAAACATAGGAAAGATATGTTTCCTGTGTAAAAAAATGATGGCTTTGTCAAAACATTCAAAAGAGTTTGCAGCTAAGAAAGATGTTTTCAGTCCAAAACGCTCTTGGGGTGTGCCTCACAGGAGCCGCAATTCAAGGGCCTTGCGTGCCTGGCTACCCTTCCCCTCGGGAGAAGGGATCCCTGGGACGGACCCCTTCCTTCACCTCCAGGGACAGCACTGCACCACCAAAGTCCCTTATGGTTCATTAAAAAGAACCTGGGGTACAAAAAAAAAAACCCTGCAGAATAGCTTCCAGGAGACACAGCAGAGCTATTTTGAATAAAACCACATTCCATTTTTGTATTTCCACAGAAAGTAATTGAAAAATGCTGACTACTTTAGCTTTTCCTGAATTCCTTTTGAACTACAGTGAGGAGCCCCAGAGATAAACTGGGCATCCAGTCATGCAAGGTTATAAGCATTAAGCTTGGATGACACAGTTCACTCCGAAATAAAAATAAATAAGAGAAGTGTAACAACCTCGATCAGATTTATGCTTCATGTGATCCTATGACCTGTGAAAACATAGAAGTGGTAGCAAGCTGCATATGCAAAAAAGGCACTTTAATTATATCTGAGCTGTCTGGTCCAGTAACCACAAAACACCCCATCTGCGCCTGAGACTGTCTGCGTGTGCCTCAGAAACTCTAAAAAGCAGAAAGCAAATAAAAACCAATTAAATATATTTAACTTATGCTTTTTTATCTCATGATTTTAAGTGCTACCTATTTGCAGAAACCTATGACTCTAAAGTAGATGACGTAAGTACACTGACAAGTTATATTAGGCTCTAATAAAAGCCCATACAGTGAGCCAGATTAAGAAAGAAGGGGCAGCATCATTCCTGTTTCTAGAAAAGGAAAACCTCAGAAGGAGTTGCAGAGACTTCGGTAAGCCAATGGAGATTTGGAAGAAAAGCACTCTCAACCCTGGAGGAACCAAAGCTGGGTTTGCTCAGACATGCTAGTGCTGCAGTGATCTCTGAATAACAGCAGAAGAGGACGCTCTATTTTTCCTCTGAGACTTCTGAAAGCAGTCAGCCACATTCTGAGTCACTGTCATATCTTGAAAACCCCACTTCACAGTTTTGCTTTTATAAAAGCCAAACAACGTTTTTTCCCTTTATTGAAGTTCTCCAATCCCCACGCGTCGAGCGGCATTAGGTACAGCCCATACCTCACCACCTGGAACCACAAGGGCAAATTCCCATCCAGATCTCCCACTGGCAGAAAGCAGCGCACATACAGAACTACGGATTCAAACGATGCTTTGGAAAACGCTGCGCGAGACTTTAAAAGAGGATCCATCGAGAAGCGGGTGGAGCTGGGACGTCGCCCAGCTCTGGGAGGGAGCCGCACAGCCCGGGGGAAGCGCGCAGCAGCTCCCCACACACGGCGTCTGCAAGGCTCCGAGCCCCACTCCCGACAGCTTACAGAGCGCAGGCCCTGCTCCCAAAGCATTCAAGAAGACACATCTCCATCCACGACCTCCAAATGAAAGACATCAACATAAACAAACTCCGAGGCAGACTGAAAACCTCTTTTTAGATGAATGAACTGCACAAAAGCTTTCCAATGTCCTCTCCTTACCCCCCTCTTCTATTTCTTCTCTTCCCCTCCCTTCTCCCCACATGCTTTTGTTAGTGACTGCGAAACACTTTCTGCTCCTACTTAAAATTTTGAACGGCAATCTAGCAGACGTCCCAGATCCAATTATTTTAATCTATGTTAAGTGGCCACAGCAGCTGTTCACCTCCTCTTATCAACATTATTAATACTGTAATTAAAATATACATTAGTCAGCTTAAAGATCCACATAAACCTCTTCAAATTTTACTTTCCATTATTGATTGAGGAAAGTGCTTAGTGGAACAAGAAGGAACCAAGAGTGTGGGTTTTAAGAGCCGGTATGAAGCTCTTGCTCAAAAAAAAAAAAGGCATGCAGACAATGAAGTCAAAGAGCTTTCCCTGCAATATCCCTGTAAACTCAACACCTGCTTGCCAGGCTAGGTTTGCTGCTGGGTCTCACACTATCGCCATACAGAGTTCTCCACCCCACAGACACGTAGCAGCACAGCCTATTGCTTTTGAACTTTTATCAAACTCAACCAACATCGAAATAATCACAGCATTTCAGCTTACTGACAAAGATTTCTGTAACACAGAGGTCTAGAGAACAAATTCATTTTGAGGTTTACTGGATCTAAAGAGTTCTTATCTGCATTATGCCCTTCAATGACCTAAAGGAGATTATTTGATACAGCTCATTAATAATGACGAAGTTTATTCAAGGGAAACTCAAGCCATAAGCCTGTAGTTTGAAATAAGAGGGATTATACACTAAAGGATCATTGCAATGTGCTTCTAATGGGCTGTGGATGAGTTTCAGTTGATCGCCTTAGACGCACTCTTTATTCTCTGAACCCCCAGAGATCTCCTACAGGAGCTGCTGCCCTGGGGGGCCCCACCATGCGCCAACGTCCTTTGGAAGTTACACTCACGCACGTATAATTACATGCACATCCTCATGTAAGGGTCCAGCCCTTCAGCAAAGTCACCCCAGCAAAGCAGCAGGACTTCATAAGCTTAGCTGCAGCACAACAACTTCCATTAGCTGAAGTTGTGGCTATTTGTTCAGAACCAGAGTAGGACAGAAAAAAAAACCTGATATAAATAAAGGTCTTTAAGAGCCTTTACTCGGGTCTGAAGAATTCAACAGCTGCACCCCATTCAAAAAATGGAACAGAATAAATATCCTCAGCTACAAGAACAACTTTCAAGGGGCCGAGGTGAAAACTGGGTACATTTCTAACTGAAGACACTGGTTTTCAAGTCATTTGTAACACACTCCCATTTCACAGTGTTTTTACAAATTAACTCTGTGATATTTGGTATTTGCTTTAAAGCTTCATCTCCAGGAGGTATGTGAAAGTACAGGCAGATCCCAGTGTAAGTATTTACGAACGGAATACATAAGGCATAGGTAAAGTTCCAGGCGCTGCAGAGAGAAGCCTGCAGGTGTGGCTCTCTGCACTTCTGGGAAGGGAGAACCCGAGAAAAGGAACTCAAATGCACTTTTTAATTTAATCTGATGACTTTAAAGCCGTTTTCATCACTCTGCTTTTCTTGAGACCCCAGTGGTTCCTCCTTTGAAGCATGCAGCTAGAATTCCTGGCGCCAGGAAAACCGTGGGCAGCTCCCCAAGCTGCTTCTTCCCCAGGGGTAACTGGGCTGCGGCAGGATGGGACGGGCCCGTTTCTGCTGGTGGCAGCTGTCTCGGGCCACACCGTCCCGACTGCTCCCGCCCCTCTCCGAAATTCTGTATTCGACTCCCTAGTTATCCACCCAACGCAAACTGAAATTTGCCTACGTGTTATTTTCTCCTAATACAGCTCTGGGTCACACAGAAGCATTCAGTACCTTACAGGACTGACACAAATAATAAAATACTTGATCCTGGCTGAATAAATTCTATACGCTGTACACAAGAGATATTTCGGTAAAGATGGATACAAATACCCAATCATACTTGCAGATGGGAACTGGGGGAATAATAAAGAATGAAGCATCTGTTAAATGTATAACTTCATGTTTATTATTGCATAGAAGGCGACTTCCCTTACACTCCTCCATTCAAACCCTCCACTGAATAAACATTAATCATGCTTTTCTTCTACGACTGCTCGCATAACACAGAATTAATGAAATAACGTTACTGCTGTTATTACTTTTATTATCATTACCCATGCATCATTCACTTCCGAATGAATTAGCTTACTCTTGAGGAATCCCTTAGACTTTGTGAAGTTTTACCCTTTCCATTTGACAGAGTAATTAAAGCCAACAATGGCAAAAATGCTGAGTAATTACGGATGTTTCAAATGTTGACAGATGAGCTATGAGGTAGACCAGACCTACAGTGGGATTGCTTTCAAAATTCAGGCATCTCTATCTAACTAGACACTTTAAGTACCACTTCCAACCAGTGGCGAGAAACAGGAACTTTTGGGGAAGCAATTAATTTCATTTCTTTTGCAGAGATGAGAACAAAACTCCAGAAATGCCTTTTTCCCCATTTCCTCCCATCCAGGAGGGAGCATATGGTGGCCAGCTCAGAGGTGTATGACTACACTGTGGCTAAATTGCAGACATGCAGTGAGATGAGCCAAATTCCTCCCTTAAATACCATTTTCCCTGGCTGCTGAGCACCAATGCTTTCCTCCAAGCTCTGACCTTTGCTAGCAAGGCAACAAGAACATGACGAACACACAGATGCTTGACAAAACACAGGGCTTTGTGGCAAACTTGTCAATAAATTTCCCACAGCTGAGCGTTCGTTCAGCTGCAGCCCCTCCCCGTGGTCCCTTAAATAAGTGGCTCCGACAAAGCTCAGCCAGACCACCATCACCGCACCAACCTATCCTTACAGAATCCAAACCGTGCCCCAGATGAAGCCGCGGCCCTTGCAATGTTTAGAAGATAGCTCAAGGTCATTCTTCATTTTATTAATTTCATGCCCAGCAGTGGAAATGTCAGCTGCAGAGGAACCTGCCTTTGCTTAGCTCATTGCCTGCTGTAATTCCCTGCAGTCCAATTGCCATTTATAGCGATGGGGCTGGGTGGAGCATCCCTGGGAAGAAGGAGATCACAGTCTGCATTCTTCAGCTGCTGCAAGAGTCTTTTCCCCTAGGAACTGGGCACACACTGTGCTATTACGAAACAAACCACAGTCGGTCGCAATTTTTTATTATACTACTACTGGTTTTCAACTAATTTGGTGCCAACCTCTACAAGCACAGTTTCCAGCATTCCAAAAATTTACCCTGAAAATTGTCCCAATGAGTTCTGTCCCTAAGAACAGGAACTCCCACAAAAATGAATGGCAGATTTGCAGTAACTTCACTGAAAGTAGGATCATGCTTTCCCCTCACCAGTTCAGAGCATAAAAAGCCAGACGAAGCAACAATATACTCATTATAAACACTGATGCATTGAACTCAGAGTTGCAATGCATAGTGGTGTTATGTAACTGTGAGTATTAGAAACCAATATAAATTAATACTTCCCTACCTTTTACTGTCTTCCCTCAAAAAAACATCCATAACCCAAACGAGGAAAAGAGACAGAGCTCTTTCAAGTCCATTAGGGACTTGGCTATTGTCAGTCTGTCCTATACAGAAGGCATTCAGGCTACAGTGGACTCCATGCAGAAGCATGCAACAGAGAAATGCAAAGAGCATTCACAGATTGCAATGATATAGTTAATGCTGTCCTCCTCCTGCATCTTTTCCAAAATGTTGAAACTGCCCTCTATCTGAAAGCAAACCAGAATACAATAGTACAAATACCATCCACAGTTCACACTTCCAAGAGTACTCTGTTTAAAAGCAAATAAAGTCCTAAATTGCTCTTTCCAAAACAAGCTCCATTTCTTCTACTTGTTAATAATTACAGAAGAATTTTCTCAAGTTTATTGATGGTGGGAAAGAGAAGTACGGTTAGAGCATTATTTTCTTGCAGAGAACTGAAATAACACTTTTTCCAGATTTCCACAGAGATGTTCAGTGGAAAAATGCCCAGTATCCTCAAACACTTCTCTCTGGATATTAATTTCACTCTTTCCTTCCCATCTAGTCTTTTATAAATGTGCACAAAAGCATACAATAAAACAATATGCAGTCTTTAAAACCACATCGACACACTCATTTCTGACAGCTGAAATCTCTCTGTGTAAGGACCAAGTTTATTATACAGTATTTTCTACCAACCTAGAAAGTCTTACAGAGTTTTTCTTACATTGTTTCCTAGCCTTGCTCCTGATGAGAATCAAAAAGTTCTACTTGAATTAGTTGTTTTACATAAACAGTTGCATAACGAAGAGGGGAGTAAACTCCCATACCTCCACTGCCTTAAGCTCTAAGGTAAAAGACTAAGATGCCAACTATTAGAGCGTGACCACATGTCTCAGGTTCCCATTTATTTTCAATTCTTCTGGTAGTTACAAAAGTAATTCTAAGAGCCATCCATCATGTCTCCTGTTAAAGATGTCTTTACAAAATGTGCCTACTTGTTTTTTCACTGTACCATGGGTGAGAGGATAAGAAGCATTTCAGACTGTACAAGATAAACAGCTTTTAAAACTTTAGGTTACCCAGATAAAAACTTTCTCAGAAACCAAGGGGAGAGAAAGAGGGCACGAGGGGGCAGAATGAAGGGGTAAAGAGAGCGAAGAGGCCTCAACCCACCTCCTTTAGCTCACTGGAGGAGAGAGCCGGGGTACGCTCCAGGCTAGCTAACCAGTTCAGCCGTATCACCTCCCGCAGCCAACTGAAGTTTGCCTTGCATTGTGCAACAGGAACTACTACGTGATAAACGCCACCAAACCTAGGAGCAAGGTAAGCGTCCCTCCCGAAGGCTGGCCTGCCCAGGGAACCGCAGCCCCTCCCCAGAGCTGGAGCCCCTCAAAGGCGCTCGCTTTCCCCCCAAGGACTTGGGAGCAAGCCGGAGGGAAGGTCGGGAAGGCACACAGCCCCAGCTCCCACCAGTTATAGCTTTCTAACCGTGCCTTCTGACCTTTCTTCAATGCTTCTTCTCTGGTGCTACCAGCTTTGTGGTAACCACTTCTGCCCTTCAGCCCTGCAGGGCTGGCACAAGAGGGAGCAGCCGCTGCACAGCACAAAGGCAAATGAGAAACCGAACGCTTGTTAACACCACCAAGGGATACACCAACATATCAGAGGCATGAGGAGGGAACAGGGCTGTCGTTACCTCCTGCTTCGTACCTCTTCTGTACCACAGCACGTATGGTGTTTCAGAGGCAGTACGATTTTAAAGGCGATCGCCCCTTGTGAACCATGTGTTCCCTTTTTACCCAGGCGGGGTGAGTGACTTGAGGCAGCTCCAGAAGATGGCTGGCCAGGCTGCATCCCAGCGGCCAGGCTGCGCCACGAGGGACGGCTCTGTCCTGCTCCCAAACGCTCCTGCCATCAAACAGCACAGCCCCTCAGCAGACAACTGTTTTGCTGTGTAACGTAGCCCTGGGCTGGTCATACAGACCCCTTCTAGACACCACCGACTGCCTTTGCAACCCCCAAAATAAAAATAAATTAAAAAAATAAAAAGAATTTTTTTTCTTTGTCCTTACTAATGCAAGATGCACGAAAAGCTTTTGATAGTCTACTGATCTGCGTACCTACAGCTGCTTAAGTTTACATTATGCTGGCATAAAATCAGCACAATTATGCTTGAAATAATTACAAGAAATTTTTTGTAACAAAATGCTTGGAAGCTCAGCTTGTCATACACTGCTGTTGAAGAAAACACATTATTAACCAGGATGTTACTGCATCTTTTTACTTGAGTATCTTGTTTCATAATTTAGGACACGCATTTTGACTAAAAAATTAGAGTGTTTGTTTCCCACTGACCTTACCACCAGATTTGCTCATTCCAGTTTGAATAAATAAGGCTATTAAATCACTCGGCATTTGTCCTCATGTAAACACAGTCAGAATCTGCTCCTTCGCTCTCAGTGACACTACAGCCCTTCTCACAGACCCTTCTTTGTATAGAAGGTACCTTCTATATAGATACGTATCTTCTGTATAGAAGATAAACGCCAGTGAGCGGACATTTACCTGGCCAATAGCACTTTGTTACCACCTAAAGCCAAGGATTGAGAATTTCTTGGCTCTGCTGACAGCCACCATAGATTTTCAAGCTCCCCAAGCCAAGACACATTCATCTAAACCATCTTGCGGGTTTTGTGCTGTGTTTTCTAAACCTTGGACTCTGCCTCCCCAGCAAAACAACCCAAAGGAAAACAGCGTGACACACAAATACAGCTGCAGAAGCTGTAAGGATTTTTTGCCAGCAGGGATATCAACATAAAATTTGGAAGCAGATGTGTGTGTCTTTGCATGCATATTCGTATCTGCAATGCAATGCTGGTTTAAAGAGAAAAAATTCATATATTTAGAACAGTTCATTATCAAAATAGTATTAACAGAATGAGAATACTCAGTTGTTACAGGCTGAGAAGCAGGAAAAAATACTATTATATGGATGAAGACCTTGTAACCTTCTCCTACGCCCCAACTTCACAGTGAGGTTGAGTTACTGTGTGCCACTAGGTGAGCCTGGGGAGCCTACAAAATTGCCACTGTGCTGTGCTAACAACCGTATTAGCAAACAAAATCAGAACAAAACAAAAAACCCTACTGAAACTTGTAACACATTGTGACAAGTTATGACCTTTTTTAATTTGCTACACACTTAACAACTTTCCACAGAAAGGTATCAACCTGGCCTGAGCACAGAGAGCCATGTCGGATGCACTTCTGTGGTCTTTTACAAGGTGGAGAGTTCTCTCCAGTGGGTTAAGAGCTAACCTCACCTTGCTAGTGCTGCTGTGATCATGAATATCCCCCACTGCTGTTGTTTGTACAGTGCTGCTCTCTGAACATTTTAGGGGGGGTTAGAATCACAGAATGTTTGGGGTTGGAAGGGACCTCTGTGGGTCATCTAGTCCAACCCTCCTGCCGAAGCAGGGTCACCTACAGCAGGCTGCACAGGACCTTGTCCAGGC
>Ga0065711_1001745_pt1 | contig 39907 bp, 24 predicted proteins | sample Hoacrofraction12_FD_59098 | JGI IMG/M metagenome (GOLD analysis project Ga0065711, IMG submission 59098) | Hoatzin crop microbial communities from Cojedes, Venezuela - Epithelial fraction 12 v2 (version 2) | ecosystem: Host-associated > Birds > Digestive system > Esophagus > Crop | place... | reverse complement strand
TTTTCAGTAGTGCCCAGCGACAGGACAAGGGGCAATGGGCACAAATTGAAGCATAGGAAGTTCCGTCTGAACATGAGGAAGAACTTCTTCCCTCTGAGGGTGACGGAGCACTGGAACAGGCTGCCCAGGGAGGCTGTGGAGTCTCCTTCTGTGGAGATATTCAAGACCCACCTGGACAAGGTCCTGTGCAGCCTACTGTAGGTGACCCTGCTTCGGAAGGAGGGTTGGACTAGATGACCCACAGAGGTCCCTTCCAACCCCGAACATTCTGTGATTCTGTGACAGCCTTGAGTCGTCTTCTGGGAGAAATCCTTCCTGAGGAATATGTCCAACATTTTATTTCATAATGCAGTAGGAGAGCCCCGTCATCTTGGCTCCCTTATAAGTCAGTGCCTAGAAGGATTTTGTTAACCTAAACCTGAGTTCAACTCCCTCTTCTAGGTGGGGAATTATCTCCCATAAACCTGTCCCAAGCTCAGTGGGAAGCACCCTGCCATGGGACAGAAGTTCAGTTGCTCCAATGGAAACAGTTCCACTGCACATAAAAAAGAAGTTCACAGGATCAAAAGAGTCTGATGTGAAATTTTAGCAAGAGAAAAGCCTAGATGCTCAGCTGCATTCCTCTACGGAAATTTTTAAATATGCAGGACATTATTAACTCTAAGGACGCTATTAAATATTCAGTGTGACATAGGTAAACACAGAGGGTTGTTTTTTTCCTCCTTGCCCAACAACCCTGCTGGCAGGGCAGTATTCACACTGCTCTGTAGCTCACCTGGTAGCCCCTTCCTCATAACCTGCTGGCTTGGGCACTCTCCTGCAAAGCACAAATTCAAAACCCCTTCAGCAGGGGAGATCGGTACATACTGAACCATCAGTATCACGGGTAAGTAAAAACTGTAGCTACTCAGTGAACCTGTATTTGCCATATCCTAGCATATAGGTAATATCCGGTGAATATTAGGGGCAAGAAAACACACAAGCAAGCCCACTCTTTCCCTCTGTGTTCTTGCCTGATGCACCAGGCATACCCTGAATGCGCTTACTGGATCAAACCCCTGGCAGCCAAAGAGGGTCAGAAACTCTATGCAATACGTCCCACCTAAGGCAACGTCAGAACCTAAAAGCAGAGTTTCCTGTGCCCAGTTAACTAACATCAGAAGAGACACTGAACACCTAAGTGCCTCTTTAAGGCTGGGTATCAGCTGACTAACAAGTCAAAGAGTCTGTAGTTTTGACTCATCTGTTTCCTGCTAAAAGCCTTTTGCGGAAAATAAATCCTTTACACCTCTTAGTGTCTACAGGTCAAAATCATTCCTATGTATGCACTGGGATAGATAAGTAGACGTCTAGTGGGATTCTAAAATCCCACAGGCTCCCCGCCTCAGCACAAGCTAAGTGCTGTATGTTGCTGAAAACAGCTGCGGATGCCTTTCCATCTCTTTAAATGCGTGAGTGTCTCCAAGTTCAAGGTCACTTTTGCAAGTCAGAGTTAAACTCTGAATTGGTTAAATGCTTTAGGAGAGAATTACCACACCATTCTTATCATTTGGTTGTCGATACATTTAGAGCAGGGCTGTTGGAGATGCCTCCAGAAGAACCTTGAGGTCCTCAGCTGAGTAGTCCACCATAGTGAAGCTTCCCCGAGCATTGCATGGTGGTCATCTAGCTGTAAGACGGTTATTTGTCCTGGACCAAATCCTTAAATCCCCACAGGAACTAAACCTTCCATCAAAGGACCAGGCTCCACGACACCCGCCTGCACGAAGCTGCTTGCCTGATCTGACCGGGTGTGCGTGAAAGGCTGTTAGCTGGGAGTTTATGCCTCCTGCCTGTAGCAGCCTTTAACACCCACTCTGTACAGCTGCTGGCAAGGGGGGATAAGTAGACTTGGGGGGGTAGACGTTTAAAAATAAAAAATTAAAAAAAAGAAAAAATTCAAACCTCGTGTTGAATCTGCTGTAGAGGCACTAGAGGGAGAGCTAGAGCACCCCACGGGTTTGGATTTTGTCTGCCTCCTGGTTATTTCATCGTTTCTCCGTGAAGGAAGAGTACCTATGTGCTTATTTTCATTAAGACCCCAAAACGGGCAACAAGGATTATTTTGCATGAGTTACAAGAAATTCGGCATAGATGTGCACACAGATGCACGAATGCTGTAAGCTTCAGCACGTGAAAAACAATGATATAATGGAACAGTTAATTTGATGTTAATCACCATTTTTCCCCTTTGCAGGGTACTAAACCTCATGTATATCTAGGAATAGTTTGTGTTTATCCTTTTCCCTCTGTGTTCCCACCGCACTCTTTACTTCCTCTTGTCAGCAGAAGAAATGTTTCTAACTTCTCACTACTTACCTTTCTACCACAGCTTCCTTTGATAGCGTTTGCTCAGTTACAGCTCCAGGAATGATGTGATAAAGTGTTCTCAAGCTCTGAGCTGTTCCCAGTTATGACATAAATATATTGATTGGGGAGCACAGTCCTTGCTTTGTCACATGCCTTACCGTCTGCAGCAAGCACTTTTATTGCTGTAGTAAATATACTGTAGATAAAGCTTTAGCTAAACTATGTCCGTGTCAACTAACTGTTGCTAATTGGTCAGTCAGTCACAAACACTTTATTCCAGAAAATGGACTGAATGGAACATTCTCACATTCTAAAAATTGATACTAGGGATAAAATGAGGTCACATCTTCAGTAACTCATTACTAATTTATTTTTAAGGCTGCAGTGCTGTACAGTTACTACATGGTAATTAAGAACCAGAAGATCTAGGTTTGCTTTTCAAATTGTAGTTAACTTTGAGTATACTCTAGTGAGATGACTAGGTATTACCAGGTCCACTTTATTACTGGTAAACGAAAACACAAAGATTAATAAAAATTTGCTAGAAGCAAGCAAAAAAAAGCAGAACCAAACCCCAAAGAAATATACAGGGGTCCAATTAATAGGTTACAAGGGAGACAAAAAGCAATGACCCAATTAACTAAAATTGCTGCAGATTGTTTATGGATTTTACAAGCAGAAAAAGACTATTGCGAAAGCCTGCTCACTTGCATAACGGAAGCCGTAGAGCTCCAGCCTTTAAATTCCCTTGGTAGACATTTTTTTCTTCCCTATTTTGCAAACAAAAACTCAAGCTTTGTCGTTCCCCGATAATGTAGCATCTAGCCTCTGGAAGGGAGAGGGTATTTGTTCCAAGCTTCTAAGCATATCGCTAAGGCATTTCACTGAGCTAGCCAATGTAAAGTGCAAATAAGAGCAACAAATACGACTATATGCACTGAGATTAAAGAATCATTCATCTCATTAATCTTATGCTAGTAACACGGTCTGCTCCCTGCTGCTATCACCCAGCCGGCAGGCAGTGCCATTACCATCTCACTTCAAAATGTTTCCAACGCAAGATGCACAAATCAGATATAACTCGTGTAAGTTAGTTTTTACTTCAGACTGTTGTGGAGCCAGCTATGCTACATCTCTTAACATAGTTCCTACCTGATCTTACAAAGCTTATTTTGAAACTCCCTGCAAGATCCTGCCTTGATATTTCCCCAAAGCAGACAGGCTGTACTTCCAATTTCAACCACAACAAAACAGATAAAGCAGGCCTCCTCAGTTCCTTTCCTGCCATATATCTATTTATTTAAAAGTGACACAGAGTTATCTCTTTGCTCAGTGAACCTAAACTTCCACCAGAACATCTCAGAAAATGGGGCAGCCACTTCCCTGCTCAGCAGCAGCAAGGAGGCACACATGTGGTTCTGCAAAGCCACCCACCTGCCGTCCCCAGCCTGAGCGGGTTTCAGTTTTACTTTTTCTCCCTTCAAAGAGAAAAACCCAGTACTTGTTTCATCTGCAAAAGCCTGTGTATTTGGCACCTGAATTGTACATTGGTACATGTGCTAAATGCAAGCCTGAGGGAGTTCTTCTTTGCCTGTGCGATCGCGGAGGCTCTGTGTGTGTAAGCTGCGATAAAGCCACACCGCTGGCTGACTGCAAGCAGTGCACATGCAGTTACCTGACCAGTAACCTAAAGGAGAGCTTACGCCTCTCAGAGTAGTACCATGCTCTCCTACAGCGCTAGCTGGGCCACGTATACATGTTTACACCCCCATTCCGAAGGTGCATCTCTCGGCTCTTTCTTTCAGCTTGAGAAGTGCCCGGTTGATGCTTTGAGAGCTCCAGTCTCAGTCCTCACTGCAGCAGCAGCTCTCCTGATAAATGCAAGCTGGGTGAATAGCTGTGAAACCTCTGTGCCTGAAAAGTCCCCCTACTCTCCTGAAACTGTATGTTTGCGTTACACATTTTTCATTTCCATTACTTCACTAAATAAACGGGCTGAGTTTCTGGTATGGATCCGATTTGTAGCCAGACTTGGTTTCAGCAGAGATTCTGCTCCCTTCACGGCAGCAGAGGCTGCTGAGCATTCCTAGCACGCTGTTAGCAAGGTGGCTTTCCTTTGCAACTTTGAAGGAAAGTCATTGCAGGCCTGTTGATGTACCACACTGCAGGGTGGCTGCCTCTCGGTGCTAACTGGAAGTAGCTGGAAGATAAATAATGCAGAGCTCTTTCCAGAACTCCTGGTGTGCATTAGAGCAGGGGACAGAGTTACAGTCTGGATTTGTTTAACCTCCATGTCTCCCTCTGTAATGTAGTCGTTCACACACCCATCAAGTTCCCCACGTGTGCACCCTTGTTCGCCCTCTTTTGCACACGCATCAAGTCCCAACTCCTCCATTTCTCCCTCACACAGCCATGAGCGCACTTGGTCACTCTGACTCGCAGTTACTCTTATTTCCCGCGTCCTTCAAGTCAAAGACGGCAGCTGTGGGATCTTGGTCAGGTTTCCAGGGGCAGGACCCTGCAGTGCATGCCAGAACTTTGGTCACAGCTTTGTTCTTTCAGAATCATAGAATCACAGAATGCTTTGTGTTGGAAGGGACCTTTAGAGGTCATCTAGCCCAGCCCCTCTGCAGTGAGCAGGGACATCTTTAACTAGATCAGGTTGCTCAGCGCTCCATCCAGCCTGACCTTGAATGTTTCTAGGGATGGGGCCTCCACTACCGCCCTGGGCAATCTGTTCCAGTGTTTCACCTCCCTCATTGTGAAAAATGTCTTCCTTATATCCAGTCTAAATCTACCCTCCCTTAGTTTAGAAACCTTACTCTTTGTCCTGTTACAACAGGCCTTGCTGAAAAGATTGTCCCTATCTTTGCTCTAGGCCCCCTTTCAGACCTCTACCGGGTGGGTACGTTGGGCTCCTGGCTCGGACCAGTGACATGTTGCACTTAAGCCCACTCATTTTGCACTGCGGTGAGGGACTGCTACCAAGGGCAAACTTGTAATCTATACTGTAAAGCCCTGGGGGCACACAAAGGAGGTCTCAGAAGACAACTGGTTGCCTGTACTTCCTTCTTCTGCTGAAAGGCTGAAAGGTTCTGAAAGAACGCACTTCCACACAACTGGGACACGTCAACGCATGACAGCCCCCCTACACACGAACAGATCTCAAGCTGACGTAGTTTGAGGGTATAAAAGAGTGTGTGTGTGTTCAAAAGCCAGAAGGCAGTGTGTCCTGCAATTCACTGCCTAACACGTCTGTGAAAATTAGTCATTTAATCAAGGTGGCTTTATGAGCCGTATTGTGGTTTGCTGCGAAGGAGAGAGGCATGTGAACAGTTCTGTTGCTCAGCCTGGAGCTGAGCCCGGGTGAAGAGCTAGTGTTTGCAGCTGTTCTGTCTGAACGCCGACTCTGGATCTTTATTTCTCTTGTGATGACAGTACACAGTGGTGTCTCCAGTGTGCTTTCCACTTAATGTATTATCTACTGCTGTCGACTTTAAGCAGCCTAGGACAAAGTCCACAGTTTCTTTTGCAGCTCTTAAATGCTTTGTCCTTAGGGTTTCTGAAGTAAATCAATATGTGGCTGTGTGTCTCCAGCCAATTTCAGCGTTAAGAGAAAATATCACAGGTAACACGCCTGATTTTCTTCTTGCATGTACCGAGATACAGCCAGAGTCAACTCATTGGTGTGAAGTATTCACTGCTATCAAAACAGAAAATGAGAGGGGAATTGGGCTACCTGTATGACATGCATCTTGAAGAAATTGAAGATGTGCTGCATGTTCTTTTTCCTATTGAACAGAGCAGTAATAAAGAGGTTTATTTAATTGTGAAAAAGCAATTAACGTTTGAAGATCTTTCTTGCTCCTGTGAAAAGCTTGGTTTTGTGCAGCATATTTCTTTCAAACTGAGTCTCCAAGTGCCTTACAGTATTAAATACGTCAGCTGAGGAACTAAATAATGCATAAGTCCAGGGGAAGACAGACCTTTTAGCAAAGCTTCTTCTGTCTCTAAGTGGTCATTTCTTTCATTTTTAAAGAGGATGTACGCTTCCTCCCCCCAAAAAATTGAAAAAAAGAACATCTCAAACTGGCTGATGATAAATATTCCACCTATTTACATGCTCCATCTATCTGCACACAAATCTCTGCAGTAAGAGGAGGTGTGGATGTTTAGGAAGTCAGTTTACGCGTGGATGATTTCCTTGGCTTTTCCTTGCCTAATTGCCTGGCTTTTCCAGCGACCTGTTTCTGTGGCAACTGCCACCTCACTCCTCAATTAACTCTGTCTCACAGTCATTGGCACCCTTTGAAAGGTACACATCCACATACCCATTTATCAAAGCCAGGGAAAACGCTGGTACCTTCCATGTGATGTTTATGGGCTTCTCCCCAGAGCACCTCCAGGCGCTGTGCAATGAGTATTTACAGTGGCTGCAGTTCAGCAGCCAGATCTGCTGACAGTGAATTCCGTTCTCACTGCTCATTATGCGTTGCTTGCAGCCTCCCAGCCTGCAAACCATATGGATCCCTCACCCGGGACAGAGCAGGAGGAAAGAAGAGGACAGCAGATCATGGGGCAGAAACAACCTGTGAGACCGGAGGAAGGCACCCCGAGGTGGGTCTGGTGGGGAAGAAATGAAGACCAAGCTCCACCAGTTTTCCTTTCTCACAAGGCTTCTTACATGGCTTTTCTTTATTTACCTTGTCTTTTCTTCTTCACGGACAACAGGACTATAAATACTAGAAGGAATTGGCAAGAACGTACCCTTTCACAGCCCTAATGTATTTGCATGTGCTGGACAAGTGAGCAGTGCAAAGTGGCCAGGCTCATGTGCTCTCCCTAAATGGCCAACTTCTTATTGCCACGGTTGAAGACAGGATAAAATCTCCAAAATCATGAAAATGACTTAAAAAATGGTGTTTGATATCATGCTGATTCACTTTCTTTTCTGATCCAGAAGCTTGAGAGAGCACTGTGATCCTGTCCTCAGACTCATATTTCTGCCTTCTGGGAAGCTTTAATTACACGGTGCTGTCCTCCGTCTAGATCATGTGCACATTAGAGTCAAAACAGCTTAAACAACTCTGTTACGTAAACAAAAGACGAAGAAAAATCGAGGTGAGTGCCATACGTAATCAAGAACTGGGAAACAGTGGGACTTAGAGAAAAAGCACCAGACACTATAGCTGACACATCAAGCTGCAAGACCTGCTCACCACAGCTCTGATGCCTTGTGCTCAGAACTCATTTTCCAAGTCCTTTAGTTACTATTTTTAGATCACTCCTACAAGCTTATTGCTGTTATCTCTGCTGGCAAAACAATGCCAGATTCAAACGGAAACCCATTTCGCAGGTCCAGTCAATCATGGTACTCTATTGCTATCCCTCTTGTTGTCCATCACCCTGTTGTGTCATGGCAGGCTGAAGGACCTGCTGTGCCACATCACTGCGGTGACTCCGGGTCAGCTCTGCAGTACCTAGCTTTGGGATTTTCGGTAATGTAGCTGTAGAGCAAGGAATTGAATTGCAGGTTACAAAATCTACCCAAGGAGCAGCACAGGTACGGAGCGCAGCACAAGTCCCAGGTTTGCACAGGGACTCGGCGTGTGACTCCACGAGACACAGTTTTGATAGTGAGTCTGGTACACAAAGAGGTACCTTTGCTTTTCATGAAGTACACACTGCAACTGGAGATGCCCAAGCAATCTCCTCATAATGCGTCACAACTGAGTTCAGAGTTGAGTTTCACAAAGCAGGTCAGTCTGAGAGCACTTATTCACACGAGAAATGGAGTGAAAATGGTGGCTCTAAATATTTGTTTAGTACTTGATGTATCCACCTGGAAGGTAACGCTGGTCTCACGCAGTTTGGGAATTCCTGAGTCCTGTGCCTTTGCACAGAGTTACCCACAAGCCAGGAGGGGTGGACTTGAGTTTCGTGGCCCCCGCTCCCTTCTCTCTCTGCTGGCATGGTATCCTTACAGCCACTGCGGAGGCAACAGTGGAAACAGAGACCATTTGCATATATGACATTGCTTCACTAGAAGATCACAAGGATATTTACGTGTGGCATTGCATGACAGCTGAATAATATGTTTAATAAAAACATAACTCGATTGGTGTCTTCAGCCTGCTGACTCTGCTTTTCATAACATGCTTTATCAATGTCAGGAAGCTGTCAAAAGCTATAAACAGTGCTGAAGGAAAGTGCTAATGTCATTTCTCCAAGTCTCTGATCTACATAATGGGAACATATTAACACAGAGCTATTAACACGAGATATCTCTTGTTCTAAAGGTACAGGGATTTTAAATCAACTGAAGTGTTTAGAAAATGTGGAGAGATTTTTCAGCCAGCATGAATCAGTATGGCTTACCTTGACTCCAGATTCAATGAGCTGACTTTTACTGAGGATGCAGGATAAATACTGACAAATCTGCTATCACTTACTGGACATAATGAGCTGTGCAGGAACAGCTTCATCATGTGGCCACACAAGGCAAATTCAGTCTCACTTGGGTTTCTAATTGGAGGGAATATTAATGAGAAGAGTTTAATCTTTCTCTGGAAAGCTAAAAGCAAGTCAGGGTGCTGCGAGGACCGCGGTGCTGCTCTGTGGCAGCATGGCCAGCGGGGCAGAGCCCTCACCGACAAGGAGCCAGGATGCTGAGCAGCCAGTCCAGGACAGGGGCCAGTCTGGGGTGGTGATCAGGGTCAGACACAGCCCAGTAGCCACCAAGCAAATCCACAGCAGCAAGACATGTCCAAGGGCAAGCCGGGAAGCTGAGCCGGTGGAGCTGGGCCAGGGCCAAAACCACAGCAGCAGGAGCAAGGGCGCAGGCATCACTGCAGCACAGCAGCGATGTAGCACGGGCAGGCGCCCGGGGTTAAGCCTCAGCTAAAAAGCAGCTCCCACAAGGCAGGAGGAGCAGGTCTTTGCTTTTGTCTTTCTTCACAACAGCCCTTATCAGCGGCGGAGCCGACCTAGGACGCAGCCAGCTACACTCCAGAAAGGGTGGTGCCCAGCACCCCGACAAGGAGGTTCGATTTTTCCATCGCCATTTAGAAACATAATTTTTCCCATCTCCTTGGACAGACAGCAGTCAGAAGAGAACGGTATCTCATTAGTGTGAATTAAAATTTTACCAAATCTTCAGTGGGCTACTTGCTGAGTGACTTCGTGATAAAAGGAGAAAGAAAGCGTATTTTAATTTCAAGACTAAAACTGGGGGTTTAGGAGAAGACAGGTTTAGATAAACTACTGGGAAGCTCTTTTTAACCTACTGCTTGCTCTTCTTTGCAGGGAGTGTGAAAACCCAGGGGGTTATCCTTGTAGATTAAAGTAATCCATTTAGAGGAGCTGGTAAAAAAACCCCCACAAAATACATGTTGCTGCTACTATTGGTCCCACTATTAAACATGTCTGCCACCTGATCTGGACTGTGTGGAGGGGCCGTGCTGTTAATGTGGCTTTAATGTCAAGTGAGGACAAGTAGCTCAGGTAGCCTTGAAAAGGATGGGAAGTACAGGCGCTTCGCTCACTCCTTTGAAGTTCCCTGCACAGAGACCCTGAGGAACGGCTCTGCACAAAAGTGCTGGGGTCACATCCAGCAGCACTGGATGGAAGTGCCTGCAGAGCAAGCTCTCCTTCCACATTCTTCTGTACAAATGGTAGTGCCTGTGGAAAGAGGCAGAAAAACTCCAGTTAATGTGGTTGCTTTCGTATTATTCATTTTACGCTGTGTGCTGGCATAGATGTGTGTACTGATAAGAAATATTAATGGAGAAGACAACAGGCACATTGAGAGACAGAGAGGGGACATATGGCCCAATTAATAGTATTAAATATACTTTTTTTCAGTACTTGTAATATTATTTAAATATCAGCAATTTGGAGGTGAGCAGTCCTATGTTGTAAATGAGATGGAGCCTAAGCTAGGTCTGAAGAAAGGAGGAATTGGAGAGTGTGCAGAATCAGACAGGAAAATCCTGACCCAACAGTTAATTCTGATGTTTCACAGGACTCCTCGCTAGCAGAGGAGCCACCGTCTGCTGCTTTAGCAACTACCTTGGGAAAAGGGAGCAATCTGCCCAGTTGTGGAGGCCAGTGATTCCCTTCTGAGCCAGAAGGAGTCTGGTATCACTTGTCTGCCTCTTGAGAGACATTTCTGAACCCACTAGTGAGCAGTTTTTCAGCCATGGTGACCTGAAGAGCATCAGGGACTTCTGCAGGGGACAGTAGGCAGGGACCTAGGAGTGGGTGGAGCAGACTGCACAAGGGAGTGTTTGAAGCAACCACTGTCAGAGCATTTGGACCTGACGTGGTGGAATATCCAGGGCTCTTCTTTTCTAGATGTAGCAGTGGACATGTGGTTTGTGGTGGAATGGGACATCAGGAAAACTAGGGATATTTTCCCCATCCTCATTCTACCCATCGCTAAGCCCTAACAACAGATGCCCACAATCAACTCTTTCCCAGCACCAACTGGTACCACCCCAAGCCTGGACATTGCCACTTGGTGTTCAGATCCTACAGGGATCCTACACCTGTCAAGACAAACACTTGGTCCATGCTGGCTTTTTACATGAGGTAGGAGGGAACCACAAAGTTTTGAAGTAATACAGCTCAGATATGTTTCAGGAATACATATTTGAAAAGCTATATGAAATGTTCAATGCAAGAGTGTCCAACCATTCAGCTCTGAAGCGTTCACTGAGTTAGACCTGTATTTCTGTGTGCAAAGCTTAAAAACCTGACTGTGTGTATTTATTGATCTAGCAGTTTTCATTCCATGAGTTGGTAAATTGCTGTGGGAAATGAGCGCTTTGAACTTTTTTCATCCGAACTCATATATTGGTTGTCCTGAGCAAGATTCAGGTATGGCAAAGAGGCTTGTCACTGCTGCAATCTCACATAGAGAATGTGTGAAGAAAAAAAGAGATAAAAGTGTGTGTGGAGGGAATTTTGCACGATTAGGTACCCTCCAAAGAGACTGTGTTGACCCTGCATATGCCAGAATGGAAGATCAGATGGGTTCAATAAAAGGCACATAATTCACAATAATTTATGTCCTACATTTCCATCTTCTCCCAGAACAGATGCTTTTCCAACTCATAGCAGGAAATAATGATCCTGAAGGGAGGAGAAAGGGAGAGGGGAAATCAAAGCTCTTGCAGATAAAGCTGTTGTAGATGCTGCTCTGGCCTGCAGTTGGCTCACCTCTCCAAACCTTCAAAGCTAATCTGGCTAAGAGTTCACTTTGAGAAACTCATGGGGAATTCCAAAGAAACCAAGAAACTAATTCCTGATTATATTCAGGGGGATCGGGCAATCTGATGCTTTAAGCTTGACCTGTTCCACTCTGGGTATCCTGCATGTCTTCTACTGGGTTACAACAGGCTAAGGTTGCTTCCTCAAGCTGTTGGAAAGAGGATTGACATGGGATGGAGGCTGAGCATAAGGAAAAGATTCCAGGGACCAAATGCCAGGCCACCAACTCTTCAGCTGAAAAGAGCTAAAAGAAGACGACATTCCAGGCAAATAATTACTAAGGAGTAATAAACTGTTCAAGTCACTGAAGAAGGAAGTGACTGCTGGGATCCCTCGTTTTACTTGACCTAAATACGCATGTATTCATTCTTTGAATATTTTATACTGCTCTGGCTTGTAGCATGCATTCCACTTCTGTGCCCTGGTTTGAATGTTGCATTCCATATGTCATTGGCAACAGTCTCAAGAAAGGATATGCAAGAAAAACATTTTCAAAGGAAAAAACAAAGATGATCCCCTAAAAGAAAAATGAGCAAAATGGGCATTTCCATCCCTAGTATCTGGGACAACAGATGGGGTGGTGAAAAATGTGCCTGCAGGGCAAAGTTCTGCTCCGATCACTCTCCTGTCCACAGCAGACAGTTTTAATTTAAAGCACTGAGGATTATGCACTATGGAGTTACACTTTGTTAATTTATTAGCCCTCACATTAATACAGCATGTAAATCACAACAACAGGCAAGCGTGCAGCAAAAGGTATAGACAGCTCTGCCATAGCAAGCAAGCAGAGCTAATTAGGAGGTTCAAATATGAAGACACCTTTGCGTCAGTTTAAAAAGCTCTCATATTTTCTATGTTAAGACACACCATCAGCCCACTAACAGTTTTCCAGCAACAGGACAGAAATTGCTGTATACAAAATGGAGAGAGGGAAATTTTGATGAAGAAACTATTTTCAGTATCAAGTCTCTAAGAATTTCGTAGGATGTGGAAAAGAAAGTAGTTCAGAATTAAAGGAAAATTTGTGGACAACCACTTTTTAAGTGATAACATTGAGTCAAAAGAGAACACTTCTTTCTTTTTTTTTTTTAATAACTCCATGTTGCATTGCTACGCAGTGATGAAGCCTTCCCTTTGCCATTCGACACACAAATGGAGTGTCATATCTTTCTGGATTAGGTTTTGTCTGTAGATTAGTTGGCTCACCCCTAAGGACGTGTCTCTTCCTTCCTGCTGAGTGACTAAAAGGGAGCCTAGATGACCTACTTATGACCAAGTAACATCACCATCGAACTTGGTGATGTCTAAATCTAAATGGGACGTATTAGAGCATTAATGATTTACATTAAGCAGCTAAAATAGGCAATGTGAATTCCCCATGACTAGTTCCCTATTTGAGTGGTGTCTGCGAGTATTTATACTTTTCACATCTCGAGCAGGAGTTTTGCCTCTAATTTCAAGCCAGGTGTATCTTCAGACGTGACAAACGGGCTCAGAAATCACATGGAGATTTCAGAAAAGTGTGCAAAACCTGTTCTTCGAGATGCCTACTTGGAGATACTGAAGCTATGGAATGACAAGGTAGTGCATAAACAAGTTACTGGGTCTACAGATCGAATGATACTGTAAGAAAACACTGCCTTGCTGGGGGAACAGTTCCTGGATGTTTCCTGCAATATGTGAGGAATCAAAAGGAACCACCAAAAACCGCAGAGCCGTCTTTGTGGACAGCTGGTGTGTGGCCACATACTGAATTTCTGTCAGCTACAGCAGAGTGTAGTAATGGACATAACGTCCACCCATATGCTGTCCACCTATGGGTGGATGAATTATCATGCATATTTAAAAAGGCTCTTCTGCTTTTCTGGGGAGGATGAAAACGGGAGCTTCTGCAACACAGTGTGCACAAAGGAAGTATTCCACAGAGGTGCCAATCAATAAATGATGAATTGCTCTGGGCACATCTGAGCCGTACCAACAGTGCCCATCTGATAGGAAGACTTTGCTTTAGGACACATCAGTGAAAGCTGCATGCAGAAAATGTGTGGGATCCATACAGAAAGGCTGGAAGGAGGCATGTAGTATACAGTAAAAATAATTAGAGATCTGTGTTCAAAAATGTTTGCCTATGATTCGAATAGCAATAATTAAACCACAAATTTTAAAAATTGCTTACTCATAAGGATTACTAATTGTTCTAGTGGAGGTGGATTAATGAGTAGAGCGCAGCGTAAGTGGTTGAAGGTACCTAAGAAATGTGATTTGTTTCTGGGCTTCATGTGCCACTAATATAATACACACAAAACCATTTGACTGTGTTGGGCAATGTGCTGGAATTCCCAAGCCTAATGGTTTAAAAAATCACTTGCTTTTTCATTACTAACATCTCCATCCAGTACCATTAGTTTAATCATTTGCTCGCATGTTGCTGGATGTAGACATTCCCTATATCAAAGTAACAACTTTCTAACTATTCATTTTCAGTTGATGGGCAGGCAATAAATAGGTGATCCACCTATCCACAGGTCACTGTCTGGGGGTTGGACTAGATGACCTCTAGGGGTCCCTTCCGACCCAAAACTTTCTATGATTCTATGATTCTATGATTTACCTAGGTTCTAGGTTAAAAAAAATAGAAGATTGCACTGTCCTGCATTCTCCTGCAGATGTTTGGAGCAACAGTAACATCCAGTGGACAAAATGTTAATTACATTATGAGGGCATTGCATGCTGGTAGCATCTTACAACTGCATCTTCCTTGCAATAAAAAAGCAGGTGAGAGGCAGCCGTGATAACTCAGGATAGTGCTTACATTGGACAGAAGTAAACTTACACACAGTAAGACATCAATCTTCCTACAAGGTTGGTATGGTTTTCCTGCTTATGCCAAGCGAGATGTACTGACTTTTAGGTTTGTAAATACAAAGACTGAGACCTTTCTGGCTGGCTGGACATCAGTGCACAGGAATGCCATGCACCATGTCACCTTACAAAGAAAGAGGGAGGATGGGGGACAAGAGGAAGGCGCTGTGGCCTTGGGCTGATGTCTGGGGACGAACCTCTGAGCAGAGGACACTGCAGGGCAGCTGGACTGAAGCACTGCATCTCCTTCCTGGCTCGGCGACCACAGGCACCATCTCAAAGCAGCACAGAAGGTGCAACTCTGTCCTGGGAATGGGATGGCAGCGCTGCGGGGTGAGGGGTGTCGGTGGAGTCAGGCAGGTAGGAGAGGGGATGGCCGCAGAGGAAGCAGACCGCTACCTGTTCACTGGCAAAGGCACACAGTTTGGGGGGGGAATCTGCATTCCTCCTCCCCAACTGCTCTTTATCTTCACCTGGGCTGGGGAGTGAGAAATAGGGCGAAAATACAAGCCCCACACTGAGAGGACAGACCTTGCTTGTGTTTTGTGGACCACAAGAAACAAGTGACCTCAGATAAAGGCTCTGCATGTGCTCAAGGACGTGAGGAAGGGAGGTGACTTTCTGCTCTCACCCAGGAAAAGAGGTGTCATTACTCACAGTGCAAGTAAGGGAGCTGCCAGGTGTTTGTGGGGAAGAGCTGGCTTTAATCTTCCCAGCAACACAGATACTAACCAGAGAGCAAGGACCATATTGTCCAGTCAGGAAAACAAGACCTTGAAGACAAGGCGACTGGAATTGGGATGTCAGAAATTTAGCAGGTGGTAACTCCAGTTAGACATCTAACGCTAATTTTGCACTGGAACTGCAATAAAGGAGAAAAATAAAAATAAAAATTATAAAAAACTAAAAATAAAATTAAAGAAACAACTTTTAGGAGGTCCAGTGTTCACATCCTTGTTCTGTGTCAGCATCAGGGATGAAGCATCCCAGGAGCAAACCTGGCTGCAGCTTTAGAGGTGTGCACAGAGCTTTGCCTGTCACGGACAAGGTACTCTGGTCGCCCCAGCACCAACAGCCTTGTTTTGCTGCACTCCTGTAGTCTTCCAGTGCACCATTGCTTTGTGACCTTGAGGCCACAAAACTTGGCAGGGGCAGTTAATGATTCTCTGAGCCCCATTGATGGCTCCCTGCTCCTGTGCAAACATTAGCCAAGGTAGAGGGGAATCAGCTGCAAGAGCTGTCTCTCTTTTCTGTCCTCCTTTTTTAACTTTAAGAGCAGAAATTTTGCAGATCTGGTGCAGAACCATGTTTGGCCAAAGTGCTGGAAATTCTCCCTCATCATCTTTGGTGATGTGTATGCCTCCCCCCAAACATATTGTGAAAGGGTCAGATACTGTGGGGAGGGCTCGCCCCAAGGGCAGGTGTGTTGTTTAGACTCCAGTCTGCCTCACGTGCCTGCGTGGATGTGCTTTCAAGATTATTTCCTTCAGGTTCGTACTATTTACATGAAATGGAGCGTCTCCACGAACAATAATCTTCTACAGAAGAGGTTCTCACTGCTTCCCTGGGAACGCATTGGGAATTTTCCACCATGTATGCACTCCGTGTGGCGATGCTCACTGTGTTGGTGCTGAGCCCCGTGTGTCACGGGATCGCTTGGTGAGTCTTGTTGGGATACATGGCACAGGTAACGGTGCTCCAGTCTCTGGGACAAACTGAAGGGCTCTTCTCTCCCCAGCCAACTGCTCAGGAAGGCTGTGCCTTTTTCAAAGTGCCAGCAGAAGCTATGGGCATGGCAGCTCTTCATGCTGTGATGGTGTTAGGGCAGTAAATGCCATTGCTTGTGTCTCAAGATCTCTCAGGTGTTTTCTCCAAGGGAGAATGAATGCCACCCACAGGGGGCAGATGTAGCTACATGAGGACAGGGTCATGTGAACCTCTGACACACGGGCTAATTCTCATTGCGTGGGAGCCTAAAGCACCATAACCTCTTCTTCTATCTGATGGATGCTAGCAGAATCAGCCTTCCTGCTCTAATCCTGAGGAACCCCATCCTCCCCTGCAGCAAGCAATGAAGCCTTCTGCTGCCTTACAGAGCAAAACCTGTTTAACTCTCCTTTCTGAAGCCAAGACTGAAAGTGACTGGGAAAAAGAACTGTACATGGTAGCTATTCATCAGAAGATGAAGGAACCGACCAATACCTATTTCAAATCAGAATTGTGCATTGCATCCTGCACAGCACCTGGGAAAGCAGAGAGCCTCGCCACAGCTGGGACATGAAGGCCCAGTGACTTTCCAGATGTTTTGATGTTCCTTGTAAAAACCTGACAACGTGGGACACATTATATGGGGTGCACACATCCCATGGCACATCGCATTTGGCTGTGTTAAGAACCATCAGTGGGGCCTGGTATGCTTTTGATGCCTCATGAATATTAAACACTGGGGTACAAGGCCACGTTAGGTTCATAATCCATACAAAGGCTGTCCTGCAAATGCTTTGAGGATCCTGTATGGGAAACCCAAAGTGTTCACAAAAATATTCCTATACTTAAACAAAACACAACTGCCGAGCAAACACCAGTAAATGTGCAAACACCAATAACATGTACACTGTGCAAACAGAGAGGTTCAAATTAATGGATAAAAGTGATTTCTGCTGAGATAATAAGTTTGGGAGAGTGCTCACAGCCACAGTGGGCATTTTTTCTCTTTGAGACTGTGCAGGGATCTTTTGTCCCTGGAGCAGCATAGGTCTGAGGGATAACAAGAGTTGGCTTGTTCCAGGTTGCTTAGTTTCCGTGGTAACAGTGCTTAAAAATCACATCGCATCCAATGCTGGAAAGCCATGTCCCAAGGACACTGCACAGGTATGCAAGACCCTAGAGGCAGGGAGTCCTTTTCAGATATTCCTCTCAGGCTTCTTGGTATGCTGATATAGAAAAGCACCCTGGCATGAGCATCTGGTATCTAACGGGCTGCATACTGTCTGCCTGCTGCCTCACATTTTATTGATTCCTGGCAGAGGCTGCACTAGCTCCGAGGCTACGGGACTAGAAGTCTGGTTAGCAGGACAAGCAAGGGAGGTCCAAGATCATCTGGGTGAGAACTGCTCATGAAGGCAGGTAAGCGGGTGTTGTGTGTTTATACTGTGCAGGCTTTCTTGCCTGGGAGACACCATATTCTGACCCACGTAACAAACAGCAAAGAAGGTGCACTTACGGACAGCTGTCAGAACCAGGCACGGTGGGGTGCCAGTGCTCACCACACTGCTGCCTCCTGCCAGTGTGCTCAGCTGAGGGAACGCGGGCATATCTCTCCAGACCTAGTGAAAAGGAAGATCTGATCGGCAATAAGAGCACCTTGCTAGAGTCTTCTCTGCGTCTGAAATAACATTTTATCTCCCCTGTGGCTATGGTCAGATTCCTTGTCTGATCATCAGTCCTGTTTCACAAGCAGTGCTGGAGTCAGAGGGGTTTGTGGCTTTGCTTTGCAATGTGCTCCTTCCTTGTACTTCGCTTGTTATCGAAATAAGGCCAGCAGCAAATTTAATGCTACATAGGAAAGGCTTTGCTATCAAAAGTGTCTTAGCACATAATATTTTAACAGAAGGCAAAACGACTTCCTGAGGTCTGCAAAGGTAATAAACTAAGCCAGGTTTCCTCCACTGGTTTCCTACAGTAATTCCCAGTACAGTCAAACAGCACAATTCACAGCTCTTTCGTCTATAAACACATTTCAAGGCCATTTGAGTAGAATGAGGTGTGGGTGTTCAGGCTGATTTGTTTAGTGTTTCCCAGCTGGTCCCATCCTCCTTTCCGTCCTTGAGCTTCTCAGCTATGTCTGAGATAGATAAACTGTGATTTCACCCTGGGCTCTCCTGCCGAAGTCCTGTTGCAGTGCAGCAAGGGCTGGTTTTGCCTTGTACGCACCTGCGAGACATTTTCTGGAATCATCCTAGGAACTTGCAGATGTAACCAGAATAGCCTGTGAGAGCCAAGCGAGATAGGAGAACACTTGTAGTCAAACCATATATTGTGGTTTATAGGTGCTAGATAAATGTTACCACTTTCTCCAATGTGAAATTATTCCCAAATCAAATAGCAATAAAATCTCTTGCCAGGTCTTCAATTCCACTGATGTCAGGGCGTGTACACGGTTTGAACATACCTCTGCCTCTAAAATGCAAAAGCCTTTCGGGCGACTACAAAATGCCTTCAAAGATAAGCCCCAGGCCTGCAGGTGGAGCAGGAGAGTCACTGCACAACAGCATCAGACCCTCCCAACAGCTTCAAACTCCTGCACGTTGTAAATACAGCTGCAAAACAGAGCCCCCCAAAACTGGAGGACAGCTGCAGTTTGTTGGGAAATGCGGTGCAATTAATACTAAAGAAACAAGAGCCAAAGAGGAGAAACGGTAGCTCCAAATATTAAAAACATTTCCTTGAAATAGATCCTTTATGTAAAAGCCTTGAAAGTAGTATTTTATTTCTCCAAAGTTTAAAATTGTCGCGAAAGTAGTCATATGAATGCAACACAAAGGTTTTATTGCTGTTTGGGATTCAAAACAATGTGGAGTTGTTCAAAATCTTTGTACCAGCCCAGGATTTATAATGTTTGTAAAGCTGGTTTAACTAGACTGGCAGAAGGTCAAGGTCTTGCTTTTAGGACTCAAATTCGAGTGCTATCTTTCACAAAGACGTTCCTTCAGGAAAGAAGACTCTGTAGCACAGACTAAGGCTGTTGCTTTTGCTTTCACGAGGAGACACTTGGTGATTGCGTGTTCTGTTAAATGTGCCTGGAAGGATTTCACACACTTCTATTTTTCCAGGTCATCTGTTCTCAGGGAAAAGAAATTAAGGGGACAGAGGACTTGTGGCAGAGGCGAATAACATCATGGTCGATGCAGAAAATAAAAGCAGAGAACAACTTTCTCTTACAACACAAAAAATCAGGAGGCATGAAGCAAAACAGTTAAAATAACGGAAAGTACTTCTTAGCATCAGACAGCGTTAAGCTGTGAAGCTCCTCATCACAGGACACTAGGAGTTTGGGAAGTTCCTATGAGGTCAAGGAGCAATTAGACAAAAAGGGAGAAAAAGCCATCAAATACTATTAAATGTAAATCACCCCTTCCATCTAAGGTAGTCCAAAGCTGCAAATGGCTGCACCTCTGGAAGAGAGACAATGGTTCGCTGTAATGGTCTGCACACTTCCCCACTCCCACCCCTAAGTAGGGATGGGATATTTGCATTGTAATACATAAAATCACAGAATCATTAAGGTTGGAAAAGACCTCTAAGATCATAAAGTCCAACTGTCAACCCAACACCACCATGCCTGCTAAACCATGTCCCGAAGTGCCACATCGACACTTTTTTTTACACCTCCAGGGATGGTGACTCCACCACTCCCCTGGGCAGCCTGTTCCAATGTCTGACCACTCTTTCAGTAAAGACATTTTTCCTAATATGTAACCTAAACCTCTCCTGACACATCTTGAGACCATTTCTGTCTGTCGCTTTAAAAAGATGCGAAGAGTTACTCTAAGTGCAATTAAAATCTTTAAGATTTTACTACCCTTTACTAACCTTTTGCCCTTTCACAGACCAGTCCTTGTTTGTTCTGCAGAAGAACGCTACCCGGGAACCTGGAGCCAGTATGCTCCTCACTGCAGCGCCAGCTCAATTATGCGTATCTGCATTGCAGAGGTATCCCAAGACCAAGCAAGAATGGGCCCTGGTTGTACAAAATTTTGATCCTAAGGCTAAATTACAAGACAACTGGTAGACAGTCGTTTCAGGCCCTTGGTTGATACAGATATCTTTGAGAGCAGACTTAAGTATTCAAAACACCTGTGGGAGCCAGCACTGGAGAAGACATGCATGAACTTTCCACACTTGGTTCAAGGTGTCTGTGCAAAAGCCATGGTGTATTTTATCCCACTGGTGATTTCACCTGGCCCTTGGTTGCCACAGATGCAGTCGCCCTCCCTGCTCTCTGCAGCCATTCACGGCTGGTTTGTGATGTGCCCAGGGAGGCTCCCAGCCGTGGGGATGCCACACGTGCAGAGGACATCCCCCAGCCTCTCCCCTCGGCGCAGGCAGACGTTGGAGCTGGCAGACAAGCAGACCAAAGGATGGTTTTTCTAGCTGTCAGAGGAAGGTTATCATCTCCCCTCCCAGTCCTGCAGAGCTGTAACACAGCCCCACCACAGCCTCCGTGGTTTCTTGGGGACCCACTCCCTAGCACGGCTCTGGCGATGCTTAAGATTGCAAGATGTAGCTAAAGGCAGAATTTGGCTCAGGATCTATTTTTGGTCCTGTTCCTTTTCAAGAATATAATCTGTTAAATTAAATCAAATGTTTCCTCCTGAACAAACAAACCACTACATATTTTCCTTTCACTCCCAATGTACCTTTTAATTGCAACAGAAGAGGGCTTGGCAGCTCTCACTAAAGGCTGCCCCTGAGCAAACAAACAAGCAAGGAAATAAACGAGCTCTCCAGAAGGCTATCTTTATAGAAAGGACTACTTTTTAACCTAATTTTGAGTTGAAGTTTATGTATAAAGTATCAAACTAGCAGAGCAGAAAATAATGACTATTCTGAGGTCAGCAATACCACACTCTGAAATTACAATTTATAACCAAAACGCAGTAGGGAAGAAACTTCAAAGCATCTGATGAAGCCCGCCACACAAACCCCCGGTCTTTGAAATACCCCTAGATCAATAGCTGCATGAGAAGAATATCAGTGTTGTCTGAGAGGGCTGGAATATTTCCAGGTCCACAATTGTTTTTCCCAGAACAGATGCAGATATATGTATTTTTTTGCTTTAAGTAACTCTTTCCAGCCAACGAGATTTGGTTTGTATTCTTTGAATTCTATATAATGTGTTCCAAGATCTAGTGCTTTCTCTAAAGCTCAGCTTTCAGGAATTATTTGGTTACAAGGAATTTAAACCTTCACTTTACAATAAGATTTTAAAGAAAACTCTCCTTCATATTTGAGAAAGCCTGAAAATGGGAAGTCTCAGCCACTAGAGTTAAAAATTTTAAATTCTGTAGTCACGTGAAGACCAAATACCTCCTTTTACCCCTCAAAATTTATGTGCTGATTTTGGCAGCAATGGGTTTGGGGGTTCAGCCATAGTTTATCTGAACTTAAAACTAAAGCATTTACCAATTGTGTTTGAGAATGACTTTACAGTTTTCCAACAGAGGAACCTATTCAAAATAGTAAAAATAAGCAAGTTTCATGAAACAATGAAGGAAAACTTAGAATTTAAATGTGTGTTACAAAGTCCATGATATAACTCTTCCGACATGTATTTCTAGGTACTGAATGATTCTCAAAAGCAATAAAAACTCAATAGCTCTGTCATTGAGAGAACAACGTTTTCCTTTTTTAGAGAGCAATATTCTGAGCTTGTTTATCAAACCTTGTTTGGGAAGTCTTTTTAGCAGTTTCAGCTCAGTCCCACAGCAGGGCTCAGCCCTTTTCAGAAAAATAAACCAAATCGTTGCTGGGTCCAGTCGCCATCATGTTCCCAAAGTGCTCACTGGGAAAAAGTCTTAAAATTATGGCAGTGGGTTCCAGTTAAGTTGTTTTTCTTTAATTGTTCCAAAGAAATTGTTTGTGTTGCATGGGTAAGACCTTCTGTTTTGTCAAATGGGTAAAAGAAACACAAAGGATGATTATGTGCTCCTGATAATACATGCCGTGGCAGAGGAGGAAAGAAGGAAATTATTTTGTTATGTTCCAAAATGCTAAGGTGGAATTGGTACCATCAAACACATGATATACCAAAAAGTAACACAAGCTACTTTAAAGCTCAAAACAATCAGTGCTTTAAAATGCTGGGCTTCGTGTGAAAGAGAAACAAGGAGAAAACAGAACTGAATTTCTTATGCTTCGAAATTCTTACAGTAAAGGTGACTCCCTAATTTTGCCTGCCAGAGATAAGAAACTATTTAGTGAGCTAATTAACCCGTCCTTCCCAGGAAAACTCTCACGATGTAGAATTTGCATAGCTGACTGACTACCAAGCTTCCCCCCGCCCCAGAAGTTGGGGCAGTGGGGCTGGGGGGCCTGGGGACCCTGTCCCAGCCCTGCCATGCCGGGCAGGGGCAGACAGCAAGAGCCAGCGCCAGGACCCGGCGGGAGCGGGGAAGGAGAGTCCTGCAGAGAGAGAGGGGGGCCGAGAGGGGAAAGGAGGGGGAAACTGAAATGCATGAATAAATCAAACGGGCACATGTAAGGGGGGGGAGCGCACGCACCAGACTGCAGCTGGTGTCGCTCCAGCTCCTTGCTCGCTCTTGAGGAAATGGCCTCAAGTTGTGTCAGGGAAGGTTTAGATTGGGTATTGGGAAAAATTTCTTTACTGAAAGAGTGGTCAGGCATTGGAACAGGCTGCCCAGGGAAGTGGTGGAGTGCCCATCCCTGGAGGTGTTGAAAAAATGTGTAGACGTGGCACTTCAGGACATGGTTTAGCAGGCATGGTGAAGGTGGATTGATGGTTGGACTTGATGATCTTAGAGGTCTTTTCCAACCTTAATGATTCTATGATTCTTCACCTTGGATCTGACAGTATGCAAAGGTTTGTACAAAGTAATCACTTTTATTACAGCATTTGAAATAACTGGAACAATAAGCAATCTCGTGCATCAGAATGATCCCTCCCTCCCCCAGATATTGCCCCTATTACATTCCCACAGTGCTGCAGCCCCTTGAGTCAGTACCTCCTCCACCATCTATCCGATGGTCAGACGAGGAGGAACCACCAGCCAACCCTTCATGCGCTCAGCAGGGCTGGGAAAAATGAGTCAAAAAGCTGCAAGAAAAACACCAAAAAACTTTCAAATCCCAGAGAAGATGAAGGGGAAGAAGCGTCCAGGCGCTGAGGGTGCCTGCAGCTGTGCCTGGCCCTGTCAGCCCTGCTGCGCTCCCCCACCTGCCCAGGGCCCCCCATCACCCCCCCAGGGCTGCCCCAGCAGCATGGCAGCAGAGCTGGCCTCCAGCTCCCCACAGCCCTGCCCTGCCCAGCCACCGGCCCTGACAAGCTGTGCTCTCGTGTCCCAGCCTCCCCCGTCCCCAGAGAGGTGCCCTATGCCCGCGGCTGGGGGTCGCCAGTGCCCCCCAGCTCCCTGCTCCCGGCTGGGGTGGTGGGACGGGGCTGGCCGAGCTGGTGGGCTGTAAAGCCACCCATGGGGCAGGGGCTGGCTACTCTGCTCACTGGTTTCCTCCGGAACGTGAGGAAACCCTCCGTCCCCGGGGCCCCGAGGTGGCTGAGGCAAAGAGGGGCTTTGGGCCAGTCCTCCAGGACAATCTGCAGTTTTAACAGCTGAGCTCCTGCCTTGCCTCTTCCCCCACCGCCTGGTGTTCCTGGTCCCTCAGGTCAAATCTGTCCTCTGGTGAAAACGAAGCTAAAAAGTCTGTCCCTTTGGGGTCTGTTTTTCCTTCATGGAAACAGCATTGAACGTTAGCTACAGCAGTGGAGCCTTAGATGGTTTTTACTCTTTTCTTGCTTATGTTGCCCAAAGGAATGCTCGTTCCCACCATTAACCACCCTAAAGGCCACGCCGAAGGAGGTTTTAATAAGGTTGGGGTTCGGGAAGGACCGTGCTGAAGTCTGACAGAGAGTGAAAGAGCAGGGGCATCGAAGTGAGCACAAACGCTTTCCCAAAGGAGTGTCTGGACACCTCAGAAGAGATTGCTAAAGGAACGCAGGAACCCTGCTCCTTTCTACCTCTTCTCCTTTGTTTGAGTTGTTCCCCTCTTTCATCAGCAGTATCTCTATTCCAAATATTTTTCTTCTTAACAACACCCTTTCCTTGGGCTTTTTTTTTTCTAAAACCACAGTATTATTGCTTTGAGAACAAAAGCCCTTAGCTTCTCTGGGCAGGATTAGTAAAGATGCAGCTCAGATTATTAGAAGTGCTATTTCATTAGTACAGCTAATACCAGTTTCCCTATTCAACTATACTACAAGATAACCTTCACTACCCTTGTGTAATTCCACCCTGAAGTTTTTTGCAGGTGCAAGTATGTAAATTAATATGCAGTTTGGGTCTGTTCTTGTTTTACACTTTCAGCCATAGCTGTGCTGACACAGTGCTGCTCATCAACCCTTATTTCATATGTCAGATTTAGCACGGCCTTGCTACTCTATCCCGTTAATGATTTTTTTTCATTTCCTGTTTCCCGGGAGCACGCGGAGCCTGGCTCTCTAGCCTTCCCTGCAGGGTAAAGAGAGGCGCTTTCCCTTCCACGTCCATGTGCTCTGAAAGTAAACTTTTGCAACATTTAAAGCAAAGGTCTCAGAGAACAGACCACAGCCTCCTCACCAGCTCTAATTAATCCCTGGAGTAGATCACATCCTGCGCAATTATGAGATGCTACAACTGAAGACCACACCTGGAGCGTAGAGTGGAGGCTCAGTTAAGACTGAAGGAGCAGTGGCAAAGTGTGGGGTGTTTCTTACGGTATCCAGCACTGGGGGGAGTATGGACAACTCTGCCAGAGGGTTTTCCAGCTGTACCTTTAGGACTGACTTTGATTCTTTTCCTTTGTATGTCTGCAGATCTGGTCTATGCTAGAGACTTTATACCAGTTCCCTTTGGTGCCCAAATTCTAACAAGCTCCCACTCTACAGCAAATTGCAGAGTGTAATAGAGACATGGTGTTCATCAATGCCTGCTGCCCAGATTTCTTAGCAACTCGGTTGTGTGTGGTTCCACCCCGTAGGTGATGTCTCAGCACAGCTGAAGCTTCACTGTGCTCTGTTGCAGGTGTCTCTGTTGGTTTCTAGCTCCACATGCTGTCAAGCATGTTTCTATCTGCTTTTCCCTTCCCGTCCCTCTGTGCTCCATTTCAAGGCTGGTGCTTGTGGAAAGACAAGCCTTGAGAAGGACGAACCCAGAGCAGTGGGCTCCCTGCAGAAATCAGAGGCAAAGATTAAAGAAAAGGTAAGCTGTAGTGCATACCTTGTTAATCCATAGGGTATTCGGGTTTTACAAAGACTGATTTTGAAGTGGGATGTAGTTTAAATGTTGACTTGCTAGGCCACAGGGCTTCCACGCAGCAAGAGCTGTAGTTGAATTTGAGCTGTATGTGCCATGAGAAACTCCCCACCGCTTCCAGTTTTCTGAAGCTTGATCACACCTCGCAGAAATCTGTGTTTGCAGAGGCTTTTGGCTTGGCACAGTGATTTAACTGTATTTGCCCATATAAGTTTTATCTTTTATTTGTTTGTGCAGTGTTTTAATGAATTTGACTTTGTGACTTTCAGATGCCTAACGGGCTGCAACAGATGGGCACAATAACATTTTTATTAGAAAGCCTTGCCAGTTTGGGTTTTAATGCAGACTTTTCCAGCTGCTGATCTGTCGTCTACTGACTGAAATGTATGTCCAGTGCATTTTCTTTTATATGGATGAAAACAAGAGGACAAATCCCATGCTTTCTGTTTAGGTCCAAACTGGACCTTGGAGAGCCGACATAAAACCACAGTAACATCCCTCTAGAAACATAACTGCTATGCAAGGGCAAACTATGTGCCCACCAGTGTGCCTGCTTCATAAAGGATATTAACACCCACGCTTTACAACCTGCCTCTTTGCTTGCAGGTCCCCATACAACGAGCCTTGCTGTATCATCAGTGTGAAGTTCCCCAGCCTTATCCTGAAGCCTGTGAACTGGGCGCTGAACCCGGGACTGTACAGAGACCTACATTGTTCCCTTACTGACCCAATATAAATGGTGAATAAGTGCCAAGCAGCTTGAAGCTGTTGTACTGGGTTTACGCACGCTTTTTTCGCTAGAAATACCCTTCTTCAGCAGGATCCCAGGCTGGCCTGATACCACAGCGTGCTGGTTGCCAGGGAGTTTGAGCTGAGGGAGAGGAAACCCGGTACTGAATGACTTCAGCTACCATGATTCATTTCTAAGAGATTCAGGCTAAATTGTCCCCAGTCCCACCTCACAGGTCCAGCTTCTAGCAGGTATCTTGGGCCTCCAGTTTTATTCAGGCCTCACTTTGGCTTCTACATTTAAAAAAGTTTGCTGAGCTAATATTGTTACTTTATCTAGGCTATCAAGTCCCTTTTCATGTAAGCAAGGTATTAATCAAAGAGTTATCTCATTAGCATAGCTGCTACTAGTTTTCCAAACAAAACGAGCTGCACCAATCAAAGTACTTTTTTGGCTAATATAACCTCAAAAATGACTAAGTTCCCCAGCCTCGCTACACCTGTTGGGTATACTATTTGTCCACATCCCCACCAGTGCCACAACAGTGATAAACATGTCAATGGTAGACCTAGACTTCAGGCAAGCCTTGCTGCATTTAGCAGAATGCCTATAAATTCTCTGCAGATTCTGCCTGTTCATTATGGCAGCTACGGTACTGAAGGGAAGAAGAGCAAACCAGGCAAGCACATTGAGATTCATCTCTTTGTGCTTAACTTGGGTACCGTAAAACTTCCATTTTTTTTTTAGCTACTAGCTAATACTCTTACATAATCAGGTAACTTGGTAAATTTTTCATCGGTTATAGTAAGTCATGCTTTGCATTTATTAAAATTTTTTCCTTTTAGCAAAGAGTTCCTGAATAGCAACTTTTTACAGGAAGGCACTTTTCTCTTTAGCACAGGTTAACATTTCACAAATAAAGAAGTGTAGAGATTCCTCTCTAAAATTTCTACCTGAAAGAGAACAATTTAAAATCATTCAGCTAAAGACAATTGCAAGCCTAAGACTTAAGCTAAGTACTGTGTCCAGTTCCGGGCTCCCCAGTTCAAGAAAGATGAGGAGCTACTGGAGAGAGTCCAGCAGAGGGCTACGAGGATGATTAGAGGGATGGAGAATCTGTCCTGTGAGGAAAGGCTGAGGGAGCTGGGCTTGTTTAGCCTGGAGAAGAGAAGGCTGAGAGGGGACCTTAGAAATGCTTATAAATGTCTCAAGGGTGGGTGTCAGGAGGATGGGGCCAGACTCTTTTCAGTGGTGCCCAGCGACAGGACAAGGGGCAACGGGCACTAATTGAAGCAGAGGAAGTTCCAGCTGAACACGAGGAAGAACTTCTTCACTCTGAGGGTGACGGAGCACTGGAACAGGCTGCCCAGGGAGGTGGTGGAGTCTGGAGATATTCAAGACCTGCCTGGACAAGGTCCTGTGCAGCCTGCTGTAGGTGACCCTGCTTCGGCAGGGGGGTTGGACTCGATGACCCACAGAGGTCCCTTCCAACCCCGAACATTCTGTGATTCTGTGATTCTGTGAACAACAGGAAATACATTAAACAGTGTGGTCAGCGTATTTCTCAGCGTCGTTGTACAATGTAACAGTGCCGTAGTAACCCTGTCCCTGGCATTTGTCAGTGTTCTTGTTGCCTTGTCCCATATTCCGTGGCAGTATTTGCTAGTAATGCATTAACAGAGTTCACGTTCCCAAGGCATGGATACACTTTGTTTAGCTCCCGACATTATAGACGTATCTTGAATCAATAGACCTGGCCACTTACTGCGATAATCGGAAATACTGTGGAAGGTAATTGCTTCACAGCAAATGACTTTATATAATTTGATAATTGCTAGGTCCCAGGCATTATTCTTGCTGTTAATTCATTGTGATTTATTGTCCATTTCTACTCTATTTATCATCACATTATTGTTTCAAGGCTCTTCTTGATATTTGGTTCTCAGAGCCCTGATGCACATTCCATTGCCAGCAGTTAAAAAAAAAAAATAGATTAAATATCAGTTGAAATGCTGTGCCAAAAGAATATGTTTCACTTTTACTGTGTCTGGAGGGTTTCCTGGGCAGTTCTCAATTATCTTTCCATTTTTCAGTCTTTGTGGCAAGTCAAGGGGAGTATGTCAGTAAAACTCCCCTCTCCAGAGTAATAATGATTACATTTTACTTCACTTCCAAGCCTGGCTACAAATACATAGCACTATGCCTCTTCATTGTGCAGCTGACATTTATGGAACGTGTGTCAGAATTTTTTGAAAATAGACCATTATTCGGTGCTTGTGCTTTCCCTGCTTCTTGGGTTTTGTGAGCTGTCAGATTCAACTGCTTTTGGCCAGTGGTGAAGACAGTGCTAACTGACCTGCATTTCCTTCCACTCTATTTTAACATTTTAATTTGGTTACTATTTCCCAAGTGAGAGTTACATCTTGGAGATGCGGGAGAGAGCCCTCGGGTCCTGCTGCAGGTGAGGAGAGGGAAGAGTGGCCACGGAGCAGGTTCCTGCGCAGCTTACCCAGAGCTGCAGAGCTGGAGGTGGTCCCTTTGCACGCCCCTGGGGACCAGGCAGGACAGGCCCCAAATGACTCTTTGCTTGGGGCTTTCTGCCCAGAGTTTCTGCGACATACTTTTACAATTGGCATAGCTGCGTATGAAATAAGACTTTGTGTAAACAGGGAGGAGAGAGGGCTTCCCTGGGCCAGGGTGGCAAGGATCAGCACTAGGGCCTTGAATAATGCTCTTTTTTTGCCCCAAAGGCTACAGTGCTGTTGTTGGGTTGTTTCACAGGCAGTAAGGCAGGAGGTGCAGATGACAGCAAGAGTGCTAAGTAACCTGTGGTGAGGTTCCTCCTATTTGCCTCTAAATAAAGTTGAAATATCTGGAGCTGAACTATGTAAAGCCTCAGAATAGAAGAAGGCAGCATTTCTAAATGACCCCCAAAGCTGTAGGACGACACTCTCCACTGACACCAAAGCACAAGCAGCATTCTAGGCTGTGAGTCACTCGAGTAGTGGGGGTCATTCGCTGTCCCAGATGGTGGCATGGCAGCTGCACTGCTAGCTAGGTTACTTAGTCCATGGGTTACCTCTAAAGTTACAAGAGGAGAAGGCATCTTCTCTTTCATGCTTTCAGAATGGCAGGAGGTTTGCCCGGCTGGTGCTTCATTTCCCTTTCTAGTGAATGCGTTTTTCCTTGTGTTATGCACAGACTCCTGGCCAATGTTTGGGAATGTGTGGCCATTAAAGATACCCAGAAAGTCAGGTAAAGCCTAAAACTGCAGGCATTTGTTTTGACAGAGATTCTTTCTGCCTAAATGAGGCCTCTGCTTCAGCTGACAATCCAGCTGAAGGCTTGCCTGTGCTTCACACCCTTGGCAGTTTTGGTGGCTAAACCCTGTTTTACACGGTAGCAATACACCATCAGGAGAGCACGGAGCTTTTTTCCTTGACCTGCTGTACTTCCTGTTCCCTTTCTTATGAGCCATTTCAAGCGTTGCTGCTGGTTACGTTCCATTTGCATTTAATCTGTTTCTCATGTCACTGTTGTCACTCATACTGGCTAACTATGGAACTGAGAATCAAAATCTTTGTTCTTCAAAGAAAGTGCATTTTAAGCCTCTTTATGTATGCCTTATTAACTGGAATTTCAGCATTACCTGTAAAACACAGTTCCTTTTTCTCTTTACTCATTCCATGGTATATGCAAGTTGCAACCTACTGCTCGTTAAGGGATTTTCCTACAGAGCAGGCAATGATAATTTGTAACTTCTGTGGATTTTGGACTAAGTCCTTATCTCTTTCTGGTAAAACTGTGACATAATGACCACCAACAGTGATGGAATAGCATCCACAGCCTCAGATGTCCCTATGGCTTTGCTTTCTGTGCTTTTTTGAAGCAAATGGTGTCACAGCCATGGTGTTGCCACTTTCTGGTAGGATGGGCAGAATTTCCCCTCTCCTTCTCCCCTCATTCCTAAGCCAGAGATGCAAAGCTGCTGGAAGCACTCTTCCTCCAGGCCTGCCTGCCAAGAGCTGGTCATGTCACCACTTGTTGTCTGCAAGCTTGATACAACTGCCCATTTGCCTGAAGGATGAGAGTCTGAAGGTGACAGTTTCTTCACTCAGAGACCTCCAACTGACAGGCAAGTCTGCCACTAAATATAGTGTTTTATATCCTCACCCACAGTCATTCTTTTTGCCATAAATGTATCATTAAGCAGGGTGCTATAAATGGACTTCATTTATGTTATAAACAGAAGATTTATTGCTGCACATACCAGAGACCTTTATGGAGCAGTGAACACTATCATTGTCCTTGTGAACACAATCTGAAGGGTCAGTGGGTCTCCATAGAGGACCCTGCAGGAAACAGGACCTCCATCAGTGATGCTAAAACAGATGTTTCCTCAAAGCTCATTGTGTGAAAGAGGAACATCCTCCTTGAATGTGTGTGTCCTCCCTCCTTCTCCAACCCCCATTCCATCTGTCCCCCTTCCAGGCAGTAAGCTGGCTTGGACTCTGTTGTGCCATTTGTGTAAGAGCCTGGCCCACTTCTAGCAGATGTGAGTTTGTTGCTAAGTACTCTTCCCTCTTAGACTTATACTGTCTAGGCGAGTAAAGCACAAAGTTTAAAATCCCCGTGCCAAGGTTTGACCTTAATAGTTTGACCTAGCTGACATACACCTGCGATGAGCCTGGCTTTTAGAGCTCTAACTATGTGAATACAGTTGACAGGAAAGAAAAGTCTGGAAATAGCTGCCCTGGTGACATCTATTGGAAAATGAACATCTGATCTTGAGAAGGACTATCCTGGACTAGACCCAGGTAAAACTTCCCAGATTAAACCTGATTTATCTCACTGAAAGGTATTATATCATGTAGACGTGACTTCATTTTCTTCAAAACAGCTGGGTTTTTCCCAGGATAACCCATTCATGGCCAAATGACAAGGGTTATATTTAGTGTTCTGCTGAAAGTGAACAGCCAGTGACATTCCTTAGGCACATGTTATATTATGACTGAATTATTTCAGTAACAGTTTGCTAAATCTGAAACCAAACTATATTTTGCTAGGGCTTGTCAAGAGAACTATTACCTAAAGCTGAACGCGTTTGTGTTGACCTGCGTGTAAGCTACAGAGGGCACCCACCTCTGAGGTGTAGCCTAAATCACAGTCTGTACAGACCAGAAGGCTCCAGATTTCCTGTATGGGACAAGATCTTGTCTCAGGCATCCACAGGCATGTGGTACAGGTATGTACAGGAACAGGTATGTTTGCAGTACAGCTTTGGTATGGCAGAGTTCCTCCTCACCACCTCCAGTTCTGGATAAATGCTCCCAGGGGTGCCCAAAGAGATTTTTTTCTTTTCTAAGCACAGAAGACTTTGGCCAAAAAGTTCACAGTGTGAGCACATTACAGGTACCTCCACACAAGTCAATGAATATGCAGCAAGGAGTGGGTGCCCTGCGGTGATACTGGCTGGGCTGCCAGCAACAGGGAGCTGGGTGCAGGCTGTCAGGCAGTGCGCTGCCTCGGCAGGCACGGGGACAACAATGTGGGCAGAAAAACGTTTCACGATGGCTGTCCCAACTGGTCCCTTTCTGCCTTGATCACTTGCTTGGCAGGCTCTGCTCAAGCCATGGCATCTGTCCCTGGAAGCCCACCTGAAAGGATGCAGTACCAGCCTTGCTACCTGCTTTCAAAAGCTGACTGTGCAGGCTTGAAGGCTCAGGGGACTGAGGTTTTAAAGGTGGCCAAGGATGGTCCCTGGTGGGGGGCAAGGACTGCTGAGTGGATGTGGCAGGGATAGTCATGGACCCTGGTGTGTCCTGCTTTGCTTGTCCCTGAGACTTGACCTTCTGATGGGTGCTCGCAGCCCGGCTGGGGAGAGCCCAGCCTGGGAGCCACACAGCTCCACGTGGGTGGTGTGGGACTCACCCAGCTCTGCACATTGAGGCTGGTGGGGACGGAGGACAGGGCTGTGGGGTAAATACATGGGCCGGAGCAGCAGGAGTAGTTAGGGTCCACATACCACAGCAAAGGACTTGTAGGCAAGTAAAGAGCCCCTCTGCTGAGGCTTCCTTTGCCTGCGCACAGTGCACTTGGGAATGCTGGTTCACAGCTGTTCTCGTGTCTGTACAAAAACAAGGGGCAAGCCAGGCCGGCCTCCCGCGCTGGGCAGGGGACGGGAAGAGTGGGGGAAACAGCTGAGCAGGCACAAGCCTCCACACGTATGGTAGATGCAGAGGAACACAACCGCATTAAGCCTACGTAAGCACATGGTGCGCGTCATCTAAAGGAACTAGCTGGTTGGTGTCAACACCAAGCACTGACACAGCCCAAATCTGTCTAGCAGCCATCTGTCAGGGAACCAACGTTTTGGAGCTCAGTTACCAACGGTGGAGTTTTTAAGCAAGGAAAGGCACGTAGTGTTTGATAGCCATGGAGGAGGCGTGAGTTACAGATGTTGCAGATGAGCTTTTTGCTTATCAGTGCACAGGACTGAGGTAAACTTCAGGGTGGACCACATCTTCTAGCTTTCCATGATAGCTTTGGTGTTTCTCCTGCAGTGCACTGGCAGCCCCCCCAAGGCCTACACCATATTGTTAGTGTACCCTGTTGCTGGAGAAGCAATGAGGTGACGTCTGGGTGGGAGCTCAGCTGTTTGCCTGTGCCATGAAGAGCCATAGGTGCACTGCAGCACCTAAAAATAAGGACCTTCAAGTGATCTTAAAGGTCAAGACTGTGTAGGCTGTCAGAAAACTTATCCTCAAAGGCACTGCAGCAGGAGGATCGTGGAGTGCTATAAACAGGCGGAGTCCAGCCCGCTGCTGTCATAGCATCCGTGTCATTTAAGCCTCTGCACAAATTCAGCAAGCTTGCTCTTAAATCAGCTAGAATTTTGTTCCCACTCTTCTATTGTAAAAGGCTGTTGTAAAATGTGTGAAATGTCATGCACCCTAACAAACCAACCCAAATAAACTCAACTTTCAACAGGAAATTCTGTGTGTATCTCCCACGGCTTGCCGAACAGAATGTTTAGAAGGACTACACCTCCAGCATCCTGCCTGCCCAGGGAAATATGTCCTTTGCAAGGAGCTACAGGGAGGATCATTGTCACAGAAAGCTTCCCCGTTGGCTGTGCTCCAAGGCTTTAAAACTGCTATCTTCATTTAGATCAATGACACTCTGTAGAAACACACACGTGGCGTGCAAGGTAGCAGGCTTCAGGAGACGCAACGGGCAGGGTGCTCGGTAGCTGACCCTGTAACTGCAGTACAGCTGTCTCGGACCTTGCTGCTTGGCTGCGTCCTGCTCATCGAACACAACTCTGAACCTGGATGTGCAACCCAAAGCCACCGGTTCCAGAGCTAAGAGGCTGCTTAGAGGTGGGTTGGTGACTTCCCAGAGATGTCTGTGAGGGGACCCAGCTCCACCTGGATTCCTGTGCTTGAAGGGTCAGCTACAACACACAGCTGATGCAGCAGGAGCCAGCTTTCCAACATGCTCCTACAATGTGACCATTTTGTTTCAGTCAGCCAATTTTCAGTGGCACTGTGGGTTTATTTCTAGCAGGAGGAGAAAATTAGTATATGAGGAAAGCTATTCTTGGTTGTTCAGTCCTGTTTGTTTGCAGGGAAGTGTGTGCATGTCTGTGTCCCCAAAACAACCTGGAAATGAACATCGCCCAGTTGTGTTGCTCACTCTTTCCAAGATTGCTTTTACTCTCAGCTCTGGTTGCCCAAATTTTCTGTCTCCAGGAGATCTGCCCCAGGGCAACTCTCTCCGTTCCTTTTTCTTCTTTTTCCTGGCTTCCAGCCTCTAATCTTCTTCCAACAGCCAACCTGCTTTCCTCAGCATTTGCAACTCATTCCATCAGGCTGGGTTTTAGTCCCTCATACTCTTTCATGCCATGTATTACGTAAGATCCTACTCTTTTTAGCTATCACAGCCTTCAGAGGCTGCTTTTCTCTTTAACTTGGAGAAACCCTACACAGATTACCCACTGTTTTTAATGAGGTCTCTGCCTTTTGTCTATAGAAAACTGTTAGATTTCAGATTGAAATAGCCCCTGTTGGAGTGGTAAGATAAACTTTTAATTACTTGTGTGAATGGTAACTAAGGGCCAGATCCAACAGGGCTCAAGAGAAAGTTTACAGTGGAAAATTATTGTGAAATAAGCAGAAGTATGTACTGCTGCACACTAATTCTTCTGTACTTCCTCCTGCGTTGTTCTTAACATGCAGTGAGTTCAAAGAGGTTTCCGTTTTGAAGCTTCAGGTGCAGCCTGCTCCACCTCCATAGCTCTACATAAGCCAGGAAATTCCTAATTTCAGGAGTTGCTTCCATTTTCTTTCCTACTTCATCCTGTCACAAACACCTGCAGTGCTGCTTCAGAGCATGCCGTGGTGTAGCTCTGCCTTGACAGCGGAGAGCAACTCAGCACCTACCTAACGCTGAAGTGCCTGAGCTTGAGAAACCATACCCATCAAAGGACCACCATCTGCTCTGGGCACGCCTCGCATGCCCACAGGATGGGCTCTGTACAAAGGCATTCCCGCTCCCTCTCACCGAACACGATCCTCCATGCAGAAAATGGTAGCTGGGCCAGGGAGAGCAGAACGACATGCCAAGCTGGGCAATAGGAGCACTTTGAGACCCGAGTTGCCTCCATAACTCCAATTCTCTGAGCCAGAGGCATTTGTTTATGCAACATATTGATATGGCTGATCATATACAGGAATCTAATAAAGGCCTGACTGTGCTGGTGCAAGGTAGTTGGGAATTGTCAGAAATCTGCTCTCCCGTGTGCTCCTGTGTTAACAGATTGCTGGGGGTTTCAAAGTGTCTGTGATTATGCAGCCCAGGAGAAGTGAAGCAGACACATGTTAAACTTTTTAAGATGTTTTTCTTACGAATCCATAAAGTGCTGATTCTCACTGTCTTTTCCATAGCCAGGAGACTTGTTATTCACTACCTATTAGCTATCTGATAATATTTGATTTACACTTTACAGAGATAGACTTTTTTTCTTTTAATGCACCCATTTGATGATTTCTGACAAGTCAGTTGAATGCTGGTGAAGGTGAGAGCTAGCTGTAGGCCAATGGTAAATAGGCAGCAGAAAAACATTTCAGTCCAAGAAGCCTGCAATGACCTGAGAAAAGGGCTCTGCCTGCATCACGAGCAATGCAGCATAACAGGAGCAGATCGGCGGGGTGGAACAGTTCGTGCTGAAAACCTGACATCTACATTAGGTGCCTTGTAGGAGGGTGACTTAAAATGAGTTCTCATCTGGTCCGATGGACTGAACACGCGCTTGTGGTTCAAGCACATCAGATGTGCTCCTGGAGCACACCCCATGGTTTGATTTAATCTGCAAGGAACCCAGCTTACAGACCTCAAGCATGCTATGCCAGGTGCTGTAAGGGGGGACAACCAGACAATTTGTTTCAAAAGCACATCCCTCAGCTAAAACACTATTGTAGCTAAGGTGAAAGACGGCTTGAAATAGATTAAATACATACTAAATGAAATGGATAAATATAGACTAAATAGATAAAATATAGACCAAATGAAGCAAAGATTGCCCTGTGTGATGTGTAGGAACAATGAAGCTGCAGGTTCACAATAAATTGCAGTTGACAAAAAAAACCCCAAACTAGTTTCTTCTTCTTTCTGCATCCCTCTGCTTCTTTCCTTGTACACCACAAAGGAAGCTTGTGTGCTTAGCTCTGCATTCTGGATCTCACTAAAGAAGCCAGCCATCTAGAAGTTAGATACTGCAGTGCAACCATACAGCATCTAGTAAAAAGCATTTTTGGTTTAAATTAAATATTATTCACCTCATATTTTAAACAGGGGAGAGCCAGACTTTGCTTTCAGTTACTCCGAATGCATTCTGGAGCAAGATTTATTCCATAAATATTTAAATAAACCATATTCACTAAATTAGTTTTCCCCCATTCTTTATGTTTACTTCTATTTGCTATCAAAAGTTCCATTATGGATTCAGCTCAGTTTTTCCCTGGAGGCCGTAGCCACAATAATATTGTTTGATGTAAATAGGTTGTGGTGACTGATTTTTTTACTCCAGTAAGCATATTGCCTGGAACATGCTGCTCACTCCCATAGTCCAAAAAACTGCGAAGGGATGACTCATAGCTGACAACTGCTACTGATCTCATTTCCCTTACTCAAACTCCACAGTTTATGTACAGTTCTATTTGGAATACTAGGATGTGTGAATGTGTGCCCAGTCTTTCTTTATTCAGCCTTAGGAGCAAAGAAGGGGCTTGCTTTCCTTTCTTTTAGTGGACTGGTGCTCCTCTCGCTAATGTTGAGTCCATTTACAAGATCCTAATGGAAGTTTTAACTTTGGTTCACCCCACAGTAACTGCACGTGATATTTTTAGAACTACTTTCTGAGCATTTTTGAGATAGATGGCCAGGTGGGCTTGCATTAGCCTAGATTTCGAGGAGTTATTTACATGTGTGCATTGATGATCTTAGAGGTCTTTTCCAACCTTCATGATTCTATGATTACCCACTCTGAACCAGTTGCCTCTGTGCATAAAGATCTGCATGCACGTGACGATTCCTTCCTGGGATGTCACTAAATTACTGCTGCGGTCTTCCCCTGCTAAAATCAGCCACAAAGATTTTATGCTGCATAAATCCTCCTCCGGTAATGCTTGTTTTAGTGGTTTTCCCCATGTGGCTTTTGCTCTGTGCATGAGCGGCGGATGTGCGGGCCTGTGTGCGGTCCTGCTCCGGGGTCACTGCCACTGGAGTCACAGCACTGTGCCAACATCGGCGCAAATGCCAGCACAAATGCAAGGGCACGCTCCCGCCTCGGGAGTTGGCACACAGGACCTTGTCTTCTCCCTTGCCCTGTATCGCTTTGTATTTCCACCTCGACCTACTCAGAGGGCCTCAGAAAAACAGGTGATTCAGGGAGCTGCATGATCCCCACTGCAGAATCTGGTGTTTTTCAGTGAAGCAGTGAAGAGATGGCCAAGCAAGACTATTACTGGGCTCCCGTGTGGTGCCCTAATAATCCAAGGCTATGAAGGTGACTGGGAAGCCTGAAGGGAAAACTGTTTATGACTGAGTCCATATTACGCGCTGGACTGGATATATTGACGTGAGTCACACTAATCCTCACCTCAAACCTCAAGATTTCAGCAAATTCGTTAGCAAAAGCTTTCATCATCCAAGTTAAGAGAAGGTAAACAGGTTCTCATAGAATAAGGCATGCTAGTGTTCCTCATCCCACAGTGTTCACCATGCTAGCAAAGTCAGCCATTAGGGGAAAGAATGAGAATTCATGTATTTTCCAGGCAAGCTGCGTTGGTATCATTAAATCCACAACAGGACTAACCAGGCTTTTGTGGAAAGTACCAGTTTTTATCAATGAAGTCCAAGGTTTTGTACAGAGAGAAGTCATCAAAATATAGTTTCAACAAGCTGTTCCACATAAGCAATGCCATAAATAACCTCATGAGGAGGTCACAGAGCTTATTCATGCAATGACATTTGTAATTGCATAGAATCATAGGAAGGTTTGGGTTGGAAGGGACCTTTAAAGGTCAGCTAGTCCAACCTCCCTGCAATAAGCAGGGACTTCTTCAACCAGATCATGTTGCTCAGAGCCCCATCCAACCTGACCTTGAATGTTTCCAGGGATGGGGCATCTACCACCTCTCTAGGCAACCCATTCCACTGTTTCACCACCCTCCTCATGAAAAATTTCTTCCTATATCCAGTCTAAATCTACCCTCTCTTAGTTTAAAACCATCAACCCTTGTCCTATCGCTACAGGCCCTATCAAAAAGTTTGTCCTTGTCTCTCTTATAAGCCCTCTTTAGGTAGTGAGAGGCCACAATAGGGTCTCCCCAGAACCTTCTCTTCTGCAGGATGAACAGCCCCAAATCTCTCAGCCTTTCCTCACCGGAGAGGTGTTCCAGCCCTCTGATCGTTTTTGTGGCCCTCCTCTGGACCTGCTCCAACAGCTCCATGTCTTTCCTGTGCTGAGGGCTCCAGAGCTGGATTCAGGACTCCAGGTGGGGTCTCACCAGAGCAGAGCAGAGTAGAGGGGCAGAGTCCCCTCCCTCGACCTGCTGGCCACGCCTCTTTAGATGCAGCCCAGGATACGGTGGGCCTTCTGGGCTATGAGCGCACATTGTTGGCTCATGTCCAGCTTTTCATCCACCAGTGTCCCCAAGTCCTTCTCGGCAGGGCTGCTCTCAATCCCTTCATCCCCCAGTCTGTATTGATAGCAAGGGTTGCCGTGACCCAGGTGCAGGACCTTGCACTTGGCCCTGTTGAACCTCATGAAGTTCACAAGGGCCCATGGACTCAAGCTTGTCCAGGTCCCTCTGAATGGCATCCTGTCCCCCAGGTATGTTGATTTATTGCATAAGTTTCCATTTCAGTAGCTCCAGAAGTTGATCTTCCCCCAGTAGTTTATCAGCAGCAGTTGTCATTTCTACATTTCCACATCATAGGGACAACACACGGATCACGGATGTCTCATGTTATGTGCTGACCTTGTGGCATTCACACAGGTTGCAGGAAAATGCCTGTCATGCAGAACCATAACCACATTTCTTCAGCAGAACCATGTCTCACCACACCTGCCTTCTTCTACTTCAAGATTAACTTGGTAATGAAACATGCAAAAAATTGTCAGAAAGGGAACATGGAAGAAACATTCAAAGGGAGGAGAAGATCGAACGACTCACACTGTACTCTGCAATGGTGCCAAGCTGGCACTTGAGCACAAGCTCATCTTCTGTCCATGCTGCTTGGAGGCAAACCTATCACTTAGAAGCTAACACAGGCCCAGCCCAGAGAGGAGGAAAAAAGAGTATTTTTGCAAAAGCTAAGTGCATACCTATCTGAAGGGTGCCTTAGGTTGGGAATGCTGATTGCAGCTGTACTAATGGCTTTAACATGCCAGGAACTGTCTCTTCACATGGAGGCTAGCTGTGCAGGATGACTTACTCTGTGCTGTTAAAGTTTCTTATCATCCAGATCAGGGCAGCCACAGGGAAAACGCCTGCTGGGGATCTGCACCAGTTCCTCATCTGATCCCAGGAGCGGCTTGGGATAACGCAAATTGACCTGCACCAAACTGTGCCTGCACCATGTTCCCAGTAGCACCATGCAGACAGTCATGCTCCAGGGCCCCGAAACAGCTGGTTTTTTCTGTTGATGATGTAGCTACTGTGCCTAGCATCAGTATTACAACCTGTTTCCCCCTCACATGATCCTCTGTGACACCATTACGAGCCAGACATCCAGCAGACAAGTTATGAAGTCTATTTCAGAGAAGAGTCGGTGTTGCATACCAGAAGGGTCATTGCATATGTAGGCAGTCCAAGGTCTGGGTGCCCTCTGAAGTGTGGTGGGGGAGGACTGAGCTACACACATCCTATGGTGAGCAATGTGGATATGTAGAGCACACAGCAGTGAGCAAGCTCTGTATGAGCTTGCTCTTTGAGTGTGGACCAGGAAATAAAAAGATAGTCTGAGTGATGATGGGCAAGGTCTTCTGAGCCCCAGAGGAAAAGGAACGATGGAAAGAGAAGAGAAGAGAAGAGAAGAGAAGAGAAGAGAAGAGAAGAGAAGAGAAGAGAAGAGAAGAGAAGAGAAGAGAAGAGAAGAGAAG
>Ga0065711_1002271_pt1 | contig 39910 bp, 21 predicted proteins | sample Hoacrofraction12_FD_59098 | JGI IMG/M metagenome (GOLD analysis project Ga0065711, IMG submission 59098) | Hoatzin crop microbial communities from Cojedes, Venezuela - Epithelial fraction 12 v2 (version 2) | ecosystem: Host-associated > Birds > Digestive system > Esophagus > Crop | place... | reverse complement strand
TTGCATCTGGACTAACCTTGCGGAAGGAGGCTTTCTGTCTGTGGTATGACAGGACAGGCATGGCCTAGAGAAAATCAATGATGAGGCAATTGAGAGCAGTGAGCTGTTCCTGTAAAGTGCAAACTTATCACCGTCGTGGGCAGATAATAAGAATAATTTCATTTACACTGTAGAAACTTGTTCAAGGCAGCAGCGGAGGTGTAATATTGGACTTTGCTTGTGGAACTGACAGCAGGGGATTGAGGTAATCCTCAGGCAAACACTGGTCCTTGCCTTTCCCCCCCCTGTTTTATGAAAGGTCATATTTCTTCCCTGAAACTTGAGGCCTTTTTGGGCTTCTTGAAATCTTGAGCCTTCAAGATTTCAAGACCCAGAGCCCGGGCATGGTGACACCTCCTGCATAAAGTCTAAACCTACTCCACACCACTGCCAGCAACAGCGCGTATAGAAAGGAGAGCTTATAGAAACGAGCCACCTACTCTTTGCCAGCCCCAGCTGCCCCCTCTTGATGACAGCGGCACAGGTAGATCTAGTTGCTGCAGCTCTAGTACGTGTATTAGGTGTAGCATGTTCACTCCGGTCTTGTGCTGGTGGAAGGAGAGAGCAGCGCACTATGTTTCGGTGACTCATCATGAACAGAAATTTTTGATGTACTTGGATATAAAGTAAAATTCAGCTGGATTTAATGCTACCTTTTAATTATCACAAGCCCTGAAAGGAACCCTATGCACCAGTACAGGCTTGGGGCGGACCTGCTGCAGAGCAGCTCTGTGGAGAGGGACCTGGGTGTGCTGGTGGATGACAAGTTGACCATGAGCCACCAGTGTGCCCTGGCTGCCAAGAAGGCCAATGGGCTCCTGGGGTGCATCAAGAGGAGTGTGGCCAGTAGGTCGAGGGAGGTTCTCGTCTCCCTATACTCAGCCCTAGTGAGGCCCCATCTGGAGTACTGTGTCCAGTTCTGGGCTCCCCAGTTCAAGAAAGATGAGGAGCTACTGGAGAGAGTCCAGTGGAGGGCTACGAGGATAATTAAAGGACTGGAGCATCTCTTCTACGAGGAAAGGCTGAGGGAGCTGGGGTTGTTCAGCCTGAAGAAGAGAAGGCTGAGAGTGGATCTTATAATTGCTTATAGATATCTGAAGGGCGGGTGTCAGGAGGATGGGGCCAGACTCATTTCAGTGGTGCCCAGCGACAGGACAAGGGGCAACGGGTGCAAACTGAAGCAGAGGAAGGTCCAGCTGAACATGAGGAAAAACTTCTTCACTCTGAGGGTCACAGAGCACTGGAACAGGCTGCTCAGGGAGGTTGTGGAGTCTCCTTCTCTGGTGATATTCAAGACCCGCCTGGACGCGGTCCTGTGCAGCCTGTTGTAGGTGACCCTGCTTTGTCAGAGGGGTTGGACTAGATGACCCACAGAGGTCCCTTGCGACCCCTACCATTCTGCTATTCTGTGTAACTGAATGTCTGTTTAAGGGACTCCAGGATTTCCCTAACTCCTACACTGAAACTTGCCTGGTCTTCTGAAAGACCTGTAGTGAGTGCTACTGAAAACAGAAGACCCGGACTTCTCCAGGTCTGCCCTCTCTTAATCACGATCTCTTAGGCATTTTAGTTCAAAGAAATGAGAAAAGATCACCTGGCACATTATATTTAGGAAATATAGGAAGATGGAAAGCTGTCAGCTTATTCTGTTGGGAAGTCTGGGGACAGCCCAAGGTTAAAAGCCTTTCAGGAGTGGTCATTTTTGAAGGGTGTGCTCACTTCTAATGGGGTTCTCTTGAATAACTTAAAGTTCCTCCTGAGATCTTAATGATCTGCCTTCAGTGTTGCTTTCTGAATGCCTGCACTTTACTACCTCCTATGAAGCTCCCAGGGCTCCCAGTGAGATTTGTTCCACTGTTTGCAATCCCACCAAACCACCCGCCCATCCCCATGAAGTCATGCACAAAAATTGCAGAATGTCAAATGTCGCTGGCATTTCTTCATAGCTGCTGGAGTCCAAGATCCCTCTGCTAGCCCTGACCCAAACCCAGGCTTATTTATGGCTTACAACTAGAGTAACATACTTGTTTTTTATTAAGTGAAAGCCCATGAGACCAGTTTTAAAATGAAATTAAAAAATGCACAGGAGTCTAAATATCTGTCATTTTTGTAATGTACAAGGCTCTCCAGCAAGTCATAATGCAATTGATAACATTGCACACTTGACATTACAAACTAATCATGTCAAGATGGCTAAAACAGGCCGTTAATTCATTTATATCCTTTCTTGTGTTGTCAAGGATCTAATACATTCACTTTAACTATAATGAGGATGAATTGCGTAGTTACTTGAAAAAGGAAACCACTTTTATTTAATCAAAACACTTTTGGTAAAGTAGATTTTAGAAGTGTTTACGGTCTGGATGGATTGCATGACTACTGCTACTGTTCTTGCTGTTTCAACCGTTTTACTGTTAATGGAGTCAATGACCAAATATTCCGTGAAGCAAAACAGAAATTAGGCACTTGAATTCTTTCTTGTCAATTAAATCATTATTATTTGTTTTAAACATAGGGCTTCATTGCATGTTAATATTTAACCTAATATTAAGAGCCGTCAGGATGAAATGAAATATTCACAGTACTCAGCTTTTGGCTAACGTGCTTCAGAACCTCCCAAGAAGACTTACCTCTCTCACTACTGCAGCAATAAAACCTGCTTAAAACCAAGAAGGTCGGAAATATATCCAAAACTGAAAGACTTAATGTTTTAGGAAATCGAGTATTCCTTTAGAAAACTGTAATGAGTCCTGATCTTACAAGTGCTTTCACATAGTTGTGTTCCTGTTTCTGCAGTTTTCTGCCAACATGGGACAAGAATCTGCCTGCACAGACTAAAAATGGCCCCAAAATTGCAGGCATCTCCAATTGCTGTGGTCTTCTACCTCCTTTCTCCTCATACAATGATTGCCATGAAAGAAATGAAGTTTTACTCTCAAGGAAGTGGCCAGTCCATAATTCCAAAGTTTAAGTATCTGACTGGAGATGCCTTTATGAGCCTGACTTTCATAACATATAGAGGAAACAGAAAATCAGATTCATTTTAAATGTTCCAAGTTGCCATTCCCAGACTGAAAACTTCAATATCACTCTCTGCTTACGCAAAAATCAGTTCGTGGCTTTTTTCCTGTGCAGTTTTGGGGGGTGCTGTAAAATTATAAGTCTGTATGAACAAATACTTCTACTGAGGTACACAAATGAATACTCAACTGTATCATAAAATAACAAGATTGCTTATTACATTGTGAGGATTTCTGAAAGCAGTTGGATACACTGGCAAACTTGTTGCCTAAGTTGAAAGAAACCCTAGCCATTGGTTTGTATTCCATGTTTGAATAATAGCAATGATCTCACAGCTGTTCCCCAAGGACAAATTGCTGTCTCTTGAGGGGCTGGCTGTTTGCTGTAGCAGTTTCCAACAGGTTTCCTACCAAGCTGATCCTAAGCAAACAATGTTTAGGNANAGAATGTCTTCGTATTTGCTCCTGCAGCTCGCTTTAAACTCTTATTAATAACATACTATACCTGTGCTTGTCACTGTGTGAACATTGTGGTATGATGACATTGTGACATCTGGATTTAATTAAAATTCTAAATAGATTCACTGGGTTGAAAGGTTGTGTAAAATAATGTAACTGCAGCCTGGGCTGACTACTCTTCCAGGTATGAGGCTGCATTTTGCCTTACATTGCCGGACTCTTCTTGACTTCTGGACAGTTAATGACAAAAGTTATACTGCAATGACATTGTCATTTACAAACTAGCAGAAATGTTCTAAATAGTACGTAGCATCATGTGATGATTTGAGGTTAAGCATCCACTTGTTTTAATAGGTTTATTTATTTCATTCCACCCCTAGAAGCCATCATTGACACTGGACAATTGCTTTTAATTGCCTCACTTAAATAGCACATTTTGAAGCCTGCAGTTGTTTTTATGATTGTTAAAACATTGGTTGTACAACTAATATCAAGAAATTATTTCTTTTCCACACTTCCTGAATTTTCAGCCTGGCAAATGCTTGAACACCAAGTACCATTCAAGTGAGCTGTCCCATGGAAGACAAGTTTTAATAGTCAGTTTTCTTATGCGGCGCAGAGGTAGAGAGTAGCTGCAGAGTCACCCAGTACGTAATGCGAGCGGGCAGGAGCAGAGCTGGTCCTGACCTGTGTCACACCATGCAGACCTACCAAGATATAGCTAAGGCAGCCCTGGTGACTGCGGTGGGCCAGGGCCTGGAAAAGGCAGTGGCCCCTTTATGTGTCTGTCTGTGCATCTGTTCTTGGCAGGAAGGTGTGTTTAATTTCCTACAAAAAGGACTAGCACTCTTGCATGAACATATTTCCATGCACTGCTCTGTGACATAGTGACCACTTCCAGGATAGTCCTATTTTTTTCAGCTAATTCTATTCTCATACAAATCTATATGTAAAGTGTCTTCCATTTAGATGTGCAACATGTATTTATTTTGCTCTGCCTAGAGGAGAATAGGTTGCTTTAGATAGAAAGTTGTTTTTTCAGCATCTTGGATAAACTCCATGCTTAAAATTTCCTACAGAATACACTGAGGTGACATAAACTTTTTCATTTACTTGAAATAATGCAAAGGGAAAGTTCCTGACAGCCTGTGTCGGGCACAGCACACACCCAGGCTGCCAGCTGCACGCCTGCATCCAGCACGGAACACTTGTATTACGTTACACCAGTGTTCCATTTAATAGTTTTTCCTTCTTAAAAGGACATTCTGTTGCATCTACAACTTTATGACTGTACTCATTTGAGTCCCTGGTCTCACTACTTATGGCCATTACAGTGCGTAATTTGGCGGCTGTATACAAAGAAAACTGGTGCAAGAAGCTCTAGAAGTTGGTGGGTAGGCAGGGGAGCATTGATTTGGAAGATCATTACCTTGAATCTGTTACCAAAACCTGTCAAACACCAGCAGCAGGTTCTTAGCAAGCAGTATGGAGTACGGAAAGCCCCAGAGACACAATTTATCCATGGCTAGTCCTCACCTTCAGAAGTAGGTGAAGCCAGCCTTAGATAGGACCACCATGCAGGTGAAGTTTGTTCTGATATTTGACCTGTACCGGGCAGTCAGGTGACAGTAGGTGTAGTATAAAATCCTTCAATAAATTAATCTTCAATGGCATAATGCTTCCCTACTCTTTCTCTCATTCCTTTGTAGCCTGCTTGCTTCCACGTACACAGAAGAGAAGAATTTATGACACGAGCCTGAAATGCAAAACCTTTATGCACTCAGTAGTTTTGGTACCTCAAACGGCTAAATATTTAACAAATAACACTGTGATGTTTTTGTTTTTCCTTTTGGTTAGACATTATTCCTAGAAGGCAAGTTCTGGTAAGAAGTCTAAGACTTTTTGATGAACCAAGATTTATAAAGTAATTTAGAGATGTAAAGAACTATATAAATGCCAAGTGTTATTATTCATGTGTAATCAACTGAACAATTAACATAAAGAATGGCAGTGTTCTTACTTGCAGTTTTGATGTTAACTGAAGAGAGACCAATAATACATAATGAATGGAGATAAAGCCAAATGTATTTCTGAATTTTGTTTGTAGATGAGTAGGTACATCAAACAGCCATCTGCCCGTATAGAAAGGATTAGTGGTCTGGTACCATTTTTATCCACAGCTGAGAAAAGAAGAGAAATTCAGTATTTCTCTCCCGTAGTCTCCAGTACAAATCTGTTGTAGATATGACTGTGACACTATTTGTGACTCAACATTAGAAGGCCATACGAAGTTCGAAAGCAGAGGATACAAAGTGCTATTTCAAGAGCCATAGTGAACCTCATGAACTTTCACAGGGCATACTGAGATGGCTGCGATTCCCTGATCAAAGCGGGTGTAGTAATGAATCTAGGATTAAAAGTCAGTTTTTCCAGCATGCTTTAAGAAAAGAGAAGCTGAAATGAAATGAAATGAAATAAAATAAAATAAAATAAAATAAAATAAAATAAAATAAAATAAAATACATCCATATGCTTTAGGTTTTGGCAACTCATACACAAAATGATTTGGAAAGGAAGCACCCAGCCTTGTTGTGTTTATATTATCACTGAATCTTTTGGTATGTCTCAGCAAAGACCATATGCTGTATTTATTTTCAAAGTTGCAGCTTAGGAAAGATTTTATAGGTCAAGCTGTTAAATACCATTTTATTTCATGGGCTGCAATTCTGAACAGTTACCTATGCATATGCCAGAGTGTTTGAATTTGGCCAAATGCTAAAAGCCCTTGTTTCTAGCAGATCATGTGAAGGTAAACATGATCTGTGATGTCTGCCCTCTGGTTTTTACTGATCTGTTTCTGGGCTTCTGACCAGAAATCCTATAGTAAAACAGATAAGGATTGTTGAAGTTAGGTGAATGGAAAGTTGCTCTTCAGCATGGCAATTTTCCTCTGTCTTTCCTAGTAAAAAAACTATATTAAAGCACAATATTTCATTTCATTTTGTGATAAAAGACTTCTCTTAGAAAAGTGTTTTGTGGTGCAGGAAGGAAAAAGCTGGGCCAATATTGTATTTATTCTGTTATATAATGTTCCTTCTTCACCTCAACTTAATTCTCAGCCAGCAAGAATTGGTGTCTTCGGGAAAGTATACCTTGAATGTGTATGGTGCTCCATGGTGGTAAAACAAAACAGAGAAAAGGCTGTCGGTAATACAAAACACTAATAATAGAATTTGGGATTTTTTTTAAACTATAAACACAAATCTAGTGTTCTTCATATAGTTTTCCTCACATATTTTAATGTTATGTATTTAAATTAAATGCTAAGTTGCAGCATACTATGTGTGCTCTATGCTGTGGAGTAGGATAATACGTGTCTCCTGGAGCGTTCAGAATTGAAGGATTGTAGCACTTTGGGTCCTTTCTGAAGCCTGCCGAACACTATCAGCAAGTTAACAGTGTTTATATCCACAGCTAATAGCATTTGAACAGCAAAATTAATAGGTGACTAGTTCTCAGTTGCTGTTGGAGGAGCAGCCTGCATGCTTTATCCAAACTGGGAAAGGTGTTTAATTTATTATATGAATACTGTTCTCTGAATCTCTATTCAGTGCTAGCTCGCATGGGGGTAGAATTTCCCTAATCTGTATTCATCGAAAATTTCTCTGTGTTTTGATGTCAGCTGGCTCTATCCAAGGTTTACAGAAATGTGATAGAAAATATATTGTAAACACTATAGATTTTAATACATAATTCATCTGAGACATTACTTGCCACAGTTTTCAGAAGCTATGTGGATTCAGGATTTAGACATTCGTATGTCTCTAAGTATATCCATAGCTACTTAACATAAAATAGGTGTTTTGAAGAATAAATAGAAAGCTGTGTGTTTCAGAGCAGGAGCTGCCTAGCTGATGGGAAGCCAGAGGAGTCTGTCTTGCACAGTGGTTCCTCACTGGTCCATTCTGGACATGCTGGAGCTGGTCCAGAGCTGCCCACCAAGATGGGCCTGGAACAGCAAACGGAGAGAGTGAGAGAGCTGGTTTGTTCAGAAGCACGAATAGAAGGCTGAGGGGAGATTTCATTGCTGTCTACATCTACTTTAAGGAAGGGTAATGGGAAAGATGGTGGTAGTCTCTCCTTGGAGGTGTGCAGTGAAAGGAGCAATGGGCAACAGTTGCTTGAAGGGGAATTCTGTTTTGATATTAGGAGAAAAGTGTTACCATCAGGGTGATCAAACACTGAAACAGGTTGCCCAGAGAGGCTGTGGACTCTTGGATACATTCAAAACTTGACTGGATATGACCTTCTTCAACATGATCTAACTTTGAAGCTGTCCCTGCTTTGCATGGCGGGGTACCACCAAATAACTCAGAGGTCACTTTCAACCAAAACGATTCCATTTTGTTCCTGGAGCTCATATACTTTCGACTGAAATAGCTGGGCCTAGCCATTATCAGAGACAGGACCAATTGAGTAGATGAAGTGGGTTCAGTAAATCTCAGATACCCATTTTTATTAAGATATAGGAGATGGCAAAGTATGAGTATAATTATTATCTGAGTAAACAGATGCTAAACCTTTGTGGTCCATCCAACATGGTTAAAGTAAGACAGATACTTTCGAAATGCCAATAAATAGACAGTTCTTTATAAATATGGTCACTACATGTAGTGCTTCGTATGAAAAAATGGCTTTCCAGCTTGCAGTTGCATGCTTTGTTAGAAATGAGAGTATGTGTAAGGGTGTATTTGCTTCCAAAATACCACCGTTACATAGAAAGTACCTCCTAAATGTGTTTGTAGAGGATCCCTAATTGAAATATTAAGTAACTATTTGATTTATGTTAGGGAAAATAGATCTTCATGACCATTATTATTACTGGTTGGGATCATATGGTAGTAAAAATTGAGAACGCTTTCATTACCTGAAATGATGCCTGCTACGAAGGCTGCTGCTCCTTTCACCAGAAGTGATTCTAGATCGGCTTCCCTAGATCCTAGGGCACTGATCAGCAGTGTGAGAAGCTTCCTTTCATAATTAATGTAAGATTTTTTTTTTCTTAGATCTAGTCATACTTGTGTGCTTTCCCTTTCCAGTATTTATATCATTTCCTTCATTTCTTTGAAAAAAAAGTAATATCTAAATAGCAATAGACTCATGAGAAACCACCTTTGTGTATTGGAAGCTACCGTCTTTTAGCATGCACCTATACATCCTTTCATGTGTGTGTGTATACAGATATCTATAAATACACACAGTTTGTGAGTTTGGTTCTTTTATTGCTTTTGGCCAACTGCAAATGTAAATGTCCAGTTGCTTTATTTCCCATGTGATTATAAGACTTGTTCTGTTTGATAACAGGAGATTGCACAGAGCAATAGCATCTGACAGCGTGCAAATAAAATACCTGTCCCTTTGTCAGACAGCTTTACAGTCACATAAAAACACACAAAAGGAGTGAAAACAACTGCACAAATGCAGGGCAGACATAAGTCTTGTCTGAGTAAAGCTGAAAAGTATAATCTGGCTCCTGGAATAAGGGGGGAGAGGGAGAACATAATGTTTAGAGGTGTCCTGTTCAGGAACTAAGAGCACATCATTCATTTTTACATTCCATTGATCAGACGCGGTTACGGGAAAGGCACTCGGCTTTGGCATCCTTCCCTGTGCTTAACAGGCGCCGAGGGTGACATCCAGGGGGATCCCAGCTGGGCTGCCGAAGTGCCGAACCACTTACGCTGGCACAGAGCGGGATGTTTATATTTTTAAGCTCTAAAGCTCTGCACAAATAGGCCCAAGATTTAGCGAGGACACAATAATTGCTTTCCTTTCAACAGCAGGTGACACATTTCCCGCTGAGAAAAATATAATCCTGCTGCTTTTAGTCACAACAGGAGCAACAGGAGAAAAATAGATGAGGAAGTGGGCAATGTCACCAGTTGTGTCTTGGAAACGCTGTTTGCAGGCACAAGCAAAACTCTAGGTACACAAAATTTAAACATGAATTGACAAGTCTAAGTTGTATTTTATAGTCCATGAGCTGCAAGCCCTCAAATGATATTATTTAATAATTATGTGATGTTTTCCAAGTTCAGAGAATGGTGTGAACTCTATACTGTTCTTTTTCCTTGCTGATCTTGCCCTGGGTGGCACACCTCGACGGAGCGGGGAGAATGTGTGTGCCCCGGGTGGGGTGAGTACCGGCAGCAGCTCTGCGGGCTGCTCCGCGGAGAGGATGAGCACGGAAAGGGCTTTGACACTGCTCTTCACATCTAGAAATGCAGACACATGCTGATCTAACATTTTAATCGATAGCAATAATATTTTACCTCTCTCACTGAATATCTATATCTGACTGCATCCCTTTCTCTGTCACTGTTCGTGCCGACCCTGAACCTGGCGTTCGTTTCAGAACTCAGCCCTTTCTGCAAACCCGGTTAGACTGAGCTTTGCCCCCGGCCTTGGGGCGGCCTTCGCGCAGCAGTATGGAAGGGCTCCACATCTGACTGTCTCTCTGGGAGCTAATGCATGCTGATGAAAATAATAATGTAAATTGGTGGTAGAAATGGTGAAATCTAGCTTAATATTGTACTCCTGCATCACTGGCATTGCAGTGCTGTCCACTGGAAAGCAGCCTGCTTCGCAAGCTTTCCCAAAGCTTTGAGGGGATGCAAATCACCATAGTGGAACTGATTAGTGTTCCCACATAGAGTAGAAGTCAGTAAATACTTCTGGAGCTTGCAGTCATGTTCAAGAATTTCCTCTTGGTGGATATATATATTTATGTCATATCTTTGGTGTGTGTAACCATTTTCAGATAAAGAAGTTCTAGCATACTAGTGCCATATATTAAAATTAGATGAGGAGGAATTCCTCAGATCTCCCAGGAGAGTAGTACATCCCTGCATTATTCCAACTCCAAGCTACATTTATGAGGTACTGTATGTGTTAAGGGTTGAATGCTGCCTTTTTTAAAACAAAGGTTTTCTCCATGTAGCACTAGTCATAGCTAAATGAATAATTACTGGTTTGTGGAAAGGTGAAAACTCTGCCTTGATTAATAGCTAAGTATTAGACTTGAAAGAAGAAGCTGTAATCAGGAGCATTTTAGGAGACAAATAATCTAAAGGTCTTTTTCATCCAAATTTAAAAGATAAAGCAATTCAATATGGCTTGAGATCTATCAGCGGATACATATTAGCACAGGCAGCACAATCTGTCAAAGCAGCAAAAACTCCCTTGTCCCCAAGGCATCACTAAGCTGACTGCATCACTCTCAGTTGGAAAGGGCCTCTCCAGTTTTCAAGACTGCAAGATTAAGTCACTGGATCCTAATGAAATACACACTTTTTGAATTAGCTTACTTTTCTTACATGTGTGTGTGCATATGTGTAATGCCCGTGCATACTTGGCACGGTTCTGATGCCAGGTTAGGGGGAGGGATGTAGTCAGACTACAGGACTGGAAGGACAGAGGACATCCGGCTTTCAGCCACAGTCTTGCCAGAAGGACTCAGAGAATGGGACTTGTTCAGTGGCTTGGTTTCCCCCGGCACGGAGATCAGTCCAGCCGTCTCTGTGAAATTCTTCACTCTTTTGGCATTGCAGGAGAGCCTGCAAAGTTTGGCAGCCTGAAATGGCAGACTCGTTTGCCTGGTCTTAATCCATCCCTTGCACCCTGTTTACTTTGTGGCTAGGCAGATACTCGTATTCAGCGTGTCCTTCTGGCCCCAGGCATCTGACGCGCGAGTGCAAAGCAATAGAAGGAGGAATTCAGCTATCCACATAAATGATTGTGTCTTTCAAATATGTACAGAGGAGGGTTTTTTTTTACATTACACGGTATGAATGCAAGTATCAAAGGAAAGGAATTTATATGCTCGGCTTCCTTGCCCTCCCCCTCTCAGAAAGAGAAAAGCAAAGCTGTTGGATACATAGGAAGGAATGGGGAGACAGATTTGAATATTTACGAAAAGGCTAGAGGCATTTCAGAAATCTCCAACGGAGCAGAATGAGCATATTCTTGTTAAAATCTCGTTAGGTGCCTGTCTGCATCTTTAGCTGTTTAAATGCCCAATCTAACCCTGTGCTGTTTTGTTTCCTTTGTGATTTGTGCTTCTCCCTTCAACAACTGGAGTGACACGGGCAAGAGTGGCTGGACTGATAGGCACAGGCCGTACCAAGCTCTGAGATACGCTCGTTGAAGTAAGCACTGCAGGCCTGGGCATAATCCAAAATCCTACTCTGAGCATCCTCACCAGGAGAGCCTACAGCAGGAGAACTCATTGGGACGTCTGGTCCAGAGCCTCTTCTGCAGGGTGGCTGGTTCAGCCACCTCCCAGCTGCATGGAGGATGCATTCTCTTTCAAGGCCCTATTCCTTCATGGCTACTGCCAAAACGCTTTGGTCAAACAATTTTGTTTTACAAGACTCAGAATTATAAAGGGTGCTTGGAAGGAAGGGAGAGGAGACAAGGGAAACAGCTCTGCCCACTGGCAAAACCTTTTAGTGCTTTGCTACAGGTCTCCAACCATGAAGCGTTGAGGCATCTCCCTGCTAGGAGTGCATGCCGTGCTTTCACAACGTGTCACCATCTCCATGTCCAAAGAGTGAGTTTGGGACACTTGAGTTTGTGACAAAATTTCCATGGAGCCCCATACAACCAGAGGCTGGTGCTGTTGCGCAGTGGGGATGTTTGATATTCAGACAGAAACAGCGGGAGAGCAGAAGAGGAGGAAGGTTGTTGTTCAGTGTAAGGGCTTTTTCTTGGAGAGGGGGGTTGCTGGAGTACACATGATAAGCATTTATACAGGAGTAATTTGAAAGCTTTGTATTGACTAGCTTGCCTTTGTTCTTGAAGCTTCTGTAGATGATTTATGAAAAGTGTTATTTCTATTACTCAGGCATATGAAAAGAAGCAAATTATTACATTATGTGGACAGTCAAAAGAAGAGTTAAATGGAGCATACGACTTTCTCTTAAAACATTAATTTTCTTGTGTTGTCTTTAATTTCCTTGATAATGAAATGTTCACAATAGCCACTGGGTATTACTGTATGAAAGATAAATTAGATCGTTCCCGTTAGATGTAAATCCTCTCCTAGACTTGTCATCAGGATATGATTACTGTAAATTTCTCTATACGTGTGAAATGCCAATCCCTGAAAACATTTCCTGTTGGAAAACAAGAGATTTTCAGACTCTTTTCATTTAAATACTGTCAAGTTGATGGCTATGGAAATGCTTTTTAAATGAATGATTAAGGACTGTGTCTAAAGTTTGAAAATTGCTTTTCCTCCCCTGAATAAGTTTAATTTGGCAGTATCAATGAGACTTGCAGATGCTCAGCACTTTCCACAGCGAAGCCACGACAGATTACATGAGTACATCTGGGTGGGTACAACGGTTCAGTTCTGCGACCACCTTGATGCCTCTGACACCTTAAAACCATACTTACGTGGCAGGCTTCTCCTTATGTGAGAAGGGAGGTGTGAGAAGTCCCTGCTACTTCTGCAGGCGTCCCGTGGGAGCTGGGCACCTGCTTGAGGCCCCCCCACCGCTGTTCGTGCTGCCTGCCTGAGCCTGGGGACCGGGCAGAGCCTGCGCGACTCATCAGCCCTCTCCATGGCAATATGTATCAAATGCATGGGAGTGCAGATAATCAAGATTTGAAAGGGAACGCATACCTATTCTTTAGCACCTTCTGGACTGGAATCTCTCGTAACTTTTAAAGTTGGTATTTTTTTTCTCCTGTGATTTGACATAAGCTCAGTATTTCCGATCTAGAGTATGCACACAAACATCTTCAGGCTTATGGAAATTATTCTAGATCATCAGTCCTTGCGAGGATCATACAGTAAATTGTCTGTGATTCATGCATGGAGCACCTACGCAGTTCAGATGCAGCATTTCAACCCTTCTGTTGTATATAAATTATTGCCACTAGTTTTGAATACTCAGAAATGTAAGATGCTTAACAAATGCTAGATGACAGCAAGAGGTCAGTGTGTATCATAGTGTTTATGTAAAATAATTAGTATCCCCAAATGACACTTTTTTATAAACCAGTGTTTAAAAATCTTTTTGTCCAATTACTCTAAAATTCATCCATTAAGAGTAGAGAGGAAAAACTGATTGTGTATCTCTTAGCTGTCTTTGTTGTGGACTGACATGCCCTGCGTTAATTCCATCAGGGTCGGCACCGCTCCGGCTGAAGCTGACCCGTAACACCCTCATGCACGGGGAACGGGATGTCACCTTCATGTGAAAAAATGCTTTTAGGTGCAGGATTGATACGTATTTTGTTTGAATTTGTCCTCTGTGTCTCAGACCAGTGAGAACCAAGGCTTCTGCGGGAAGTGGTGTCTCTGTTTCCCGAGAGAGAGACGCAGTATCTAAACATCACCAAGTCGGCAGCAGAGCAGCAGGTATACTAACATGACTCATCACTTGTTGCCATAGATTTTCCAGCTGCTGCTGATAAAGATCTTTAAAATGTAATTCAGTTAAATATTGTGAAGAACTTTTCCAGTAAGCCGCAGTTAGTGAGAAAAATTAGATTAGCAGAAATATAAAGGTTTATGCTTATGTTCTCGCTGTTAATTCACATGAAGTTCCCTGTGGATTGAAAGATTCGTGTTTAAGAAACATGGACAGCGAAGTATATCACTTGCTATTTCACACATAAAATTAAGGGCATTTTCAAAGTTACATTTCTGAATGCTAACTGGCAAGATAGTGTATAAAGCAAAAAGCTTATCATGTAATCTGAATTGTCACTATATATTCTGCATAGCAGCCGACAATGAATATTTATCTAAACAAGTATTTTCAAGCATTTCATGCTACAGTTTGTGTTTATTTCAGACTTATTTGAATAAACAGAATGTTTTGCAATAGCTGTAACTAATATCTCTAGGCACATAACATTTGAGATGGATCTGCGATTCAGTGCAGCAATATTCTGCTGCAGAAAAATTATTAGAGTTAACCAGGAGCTAAATTACAGCTTTGATTTCTCTGGTACCGCATTGTATCTGTGAATTCTAACATGCTGAATGAAATTAAAAGTTCACTTTAATTTTTATGAAAGGGAAATAGATTCTTGTCAAATCGAGGAGTGTCATTATATTTGTTTAGCATCTACTGTACATGGCATACTGAAGTTACAAGCGTTCAGAAGACAAAACATTAATAATGCGTTAGACCACTTACAAAAGCACAAGATAATAATGATTATTAATATAATTGTTATACACAGAATTGAAGGGGGAGCTTTGCTTTGTTTGGAACATGAGCGAGGAGGAAAAACTACCGATTTCTACTTTATGAAAACCTTTACATTAGGCTCACTTACTCCTCCACATTAAACTCAATGATTTACATCCATATTCAGCCAAGCGCAGCATCTCCCCACTCCACTTCTGACAACAGGTCGATGAAGGCCTCCCCCAGCATCCCTCTCCATGTATCGCAGCCACTCCGGGGGCATGGCTCTAGCTCTCGGCATTGCATCAAAGCAACCTCTTACACTCGCCTTCCTCGGCGGGCACTCAGCTCTCCCTGGCTTTCCGAAGGACACCGAGGTTGCTGCGCGGCTGCTTGCAACGAGCCTGACGCTGAGGCCAACCGCAGAGCTGGAGCATGGAATAGAATCATAGAATCACTAAGGCTGGAAAAGACCTCTAAGATCATCAAGTCCAACTGTCAACCCAACACCACCATGCCTGCTAAACCATGTCCTGAAGCATGCGCTCATATATACTTCTATATATAAATGGTCGCTTTATATGCTCGCATATATATATATGCGCTCACTTTATACGAGCACTGCGCTCATATGAAAACATGCCTGCAGGGAACTGCACCCAGGCAGCGCTCTGTTGCGCCATTTTGCATCCCACTGAGGCCACACACGCTCTAATCTTGTAACGTCTCTAATTGCTGCTGCCGTCCCAGGCTGGTACGTACGTCTGTAAGTGTTTATAGCATCGGTAGGGATGATGCGGTTGGGGTTGCAGCCCAACGGTGCTCGCAGTGCGTTTGTGCTGTCTGTTCCACCCAGAATTCACCGAGAGTTAGCGGACAGAACTACAGGCACTGCTCTGGCCTAAGTGTTTAACAGCCCTACACAACATAAAGGTGTGCTTGTATGCCGTTTGCTGGCACAAATGTTCCAGTTCTTATTCCCCTTCTGGGACTTTACTGAACTTTCTGCTTACAGCTTACCATTAAAGTGAAACTTTTTCCTTCCCCTAAATCCACTTTCACTAAATCCCTGGTATAAAGTTCATCTCCGACTGGTATCACATGATGCCGTCCAGCCTACACACCACTTAGGAAATGCCGAACTTCTTACGATTAATCCCCTGACCCCAGAAAGTCAGGTCACCCAGGGCGCTCGCCTGCGCGGCGCTGGGACGCGGCAGTCAGTGGCCATCAGAGAGCTGCAGCAGGCAGGAGCAGAGCTCCTGACAAAAAACCTGCATGACGCGACTGTCAGGGAAGGTTCGCTTCCTCACACATGTGCAGTGGAATTGTTACCTACAAGAAAATACATTGAAAGTTTTAGAGATTTGTTTTTTTTCATTTGCACAAATAACTACAAGCAGGGTCAATCCTGTTGCATTTATGATCGTTTCTGTTTTCTTCAATATCTCATGGAAAGCAGTGGGCATTTTGGTTGAAGAAAGAGTGCAATTTTGGCTACAGTTTGCAGCTGATTCATGCCTTAGGCTCCCTGGTGTCCTGCAATCAATCAATACCCTAAGCTGAACCAGCTGCAAGCCCTGGGAACGACAGCTGACAATAAATGTGCTTTAGGTGGAGCATGAGCTGACAGTGCTCCCTGCGAGCATGGCTGCTGGTTTGTTTATAATAAACCTATAAAAATGCAAAGGTATATTTATGTGTTAGCTTCTATTTAATTTCTTTTTTCTCTATACAAGCACAGAGTGAAAAAGTAACCCAATGAACAGGGGATGTTTAGGAGCATCTTTATTTGCATATTCTGTCATTTCCCCATGTGTGTATGTGAGCCTATCATCTAGATGAGACAGGCAGGTGCAAGTCAGAGCAGCTCCGCTGAGTTCAGCGTACCAGGACAAGGCAGAGTGCTAGAAGCAGCTTCTGAGATTTCCTGAGCATTGCTACATTTTTAACGCCAAGGGCAATTTTTCTTGACTATAGATATGCGTGTGCAAGGCACCGCAAGCAGAGCCGTCGACACAGAGATTAATTTTCAAAATGTGCCATAACAAGTTCCCTCCTCTGTTTGAAAGCATTTGTGGCTGGAGCACAGCGTGCTGGCAGGTGGGCGAAGGAGGGGTGGCAGGAGACAGCAAGCGAGACCTGTCCGGAAAGGAGGTCTCAGCCTCTGGGGCTACACATCGCCTTCTCTCTGCTCACCTCCACTTTCTCTGTCTTTCACCCAGACAAACCCTAACGGGTCGCTAATCAGGGTTTTGCTAAACCCCAGGTTATCCTGGTACTTAGAGCAGGGGGTGGAGCTGGAAATCCTCAGAACTTTTTCATGCCTTGTTTTGCCCTCTGATACTTGGAAGCATTTGGGGATCATCACCTTGATATCCCTGAAACGTTGCTTTGGATTTTTACATTTAACACTGTGGTTAGTATTTTTTGCTATGGAGTTTTAGTATGAGAACAATTGAACTGATGAGCATCTACTGGGTTTTTTATTTAGTTTGTTTTTAATTAGAAATAAAACCATATGAAGATACGCTGGATTTGTGTTTGTGTACCTTGTTCCTTGTCAGAAGTTGCCAGAACAACTGTGAGGGCAAGGGATAATGAAGCAGTGAAAGAAAATGGTAGAAAAATGGCAGGTCTCAAGGTATTTGTTGTTAAGATGGATGATAGCGGTTATTCCAAATGAGTTAAGAAGTCTGATACGTACCGAGAACGAAGCGTCTTTATCTGTGAATCCCAAACGTCCGTAATAACCTTAGAATTAGATTTCCCCAACTCTGCAATAGATCCCATGGATGTTGTTTCTATCCTTGTTATAACTCCTTGTTTTCCTTCGTCAGTGAGTCACATGCAAGTGCCATATGTCGATGTAAGTCAAATGCCTCCAACCAGCAGTTCTTCTGTGTGTTGTGGTTGATTTATATTCATAAAAAACATCCAAGAAATGATTCAAATTGTAATTACCTGGTAATGTCAGAAATTGATTAATTAAATGCTCCAGTGTTTACTCGGCATCTTTATGGCTGCTAACATTTCTGGGCATTTTCTTACAGCATCAGTGTCTTTGCTAGGTGAAGTTTATTAATGTAAATTGGATTTGACATAAACAAGACTGCAGCTAATTATTTCATGTAAATATGCACATTGTGTACCAGCAAACTCATAAAATCTGCATATCTTCTTGCACTCATTTTTCTTGACTCTGAATGTCTGGTTTAGCTATATAGCAAATTCCTATTGCCCTAAATAACACCAACACCTTGTCATTTGTGGAATTCCTGGGATATAAACTGCTCTGTCACTCCTACACCTCCTTGACTTACACATGGTCATCAGTAACTTCGAACAACTGGGAACTGTCACATATACCACTATGCTAAACTTCACTTTGTCTTTTCGTTCAGTATTTCACTGTAACGAGAGGTTTTATATTGCCTGAGGACAAGAACTTCCCATGGGCTGAGGTAACGGGGAGAGCAGCCTGAAACCTGCCCAGGAGACCCGGTCAGGGTGTTGTGGTCAGGGCTTGCCCACGTCCACTCCTTTTCGTGGCAAAAAGGCAGGGTTTTCCCATTCCCTGCTGAAATCCTTGGCTCCTGCAATGGCCTTATTGATTTTTTTGGTAGTTAGGAAGCCCAAAGAGTTCTTGGTGCTTTTGCTTGCTCTGGGACGAGGGTGGGTGAGCGCAGCCCATAATCTGCACCATTGCCTGCATGGACTGCTGTTCCTGCTCCCTGCCTGCCGCTCAGGATCAGGCCCTAACCAGCCTGCTCGAACCTCACTCGCAGGGAGCTACGTGCAGGGTAGGTGGGTATCCACGGGCACTCGGCCTCTTTGCAGACTGATGACCGCAAGGACCTCCTGATTTGACCCCAAATACAGATGAAGGGCATCCACAGCCCGTCCATGTTGATGCTGTAGGACATGCTTCTGCATGGTCCTGGGTTTTCTTCCTGCAGTAGCAGTGTGGACCTCAGATGTATTGTTTGATGAAGCTGTTAACTGGTTTTAAAAGCTCCATGATTTAGAGGATGTCTAATAAATTCAGACTTTCCTGGTATGATGTCATCCTTTTCTATTTCAAGATAATTCTAGTAAATTCCAGTTAATGCTTTGTATTTGCTTTTACTGATTTATATTTCTTTCAGGGAAAGAAAATTAGTTAAAATAGCGCAAGTTTGCCTGGTGGACAAAATGTTCAGTGTCCTTTACTTACACAGCCAAACAGAGTAATTTGCTCAGTGTTTAGCAGAAATGACAAAAATTCCGTAGCCGATTATTTGCAGAGAGACTTTTGGGCCCAAGGAAGGCTAGATTTTGTGAGTAAAATGTGTTTGTACAAAAAAACATCTGTCATGTTCTAGATGTGTTCACTGCACTTACTCGCTCCTGCTCTACTTCTCTCTGGTTTTAGTTACCCTTTCCTCTTGTATTTTATCCATCTTCTCGGTTTCTGACTTTACTCCCCTCTATCTTACTTTATATCCCATCTAATTTTGAAAAATATTCCAGTCTGTCAAATAAGCACATATTTTTTTAATGGATCCCAGTCTGAAATTGTCTGTCCAAGGGCCCATTTTCTGTAAAATATTATTTTCATCTATCTATGTGATCTTTGGAATTTATCCTAGTGCTCACCTACTTTATCTTGGGCTCTGCTTCATTGCCCTGAAAGAGGACAGCTGTTGCACTGTTTTATAAATGGATATTTTGTCCTTTTATCCAGCTGTTGCTTAAACCATTACCTGCTTTGAAAGTTAGGGGCTGAAGTATTAAATTGACATGAGATCCAGTACGTTGCTTTTACCACTGCCGGAGATTTTCTAGGCCATGGAAAACATGGGCATCTGCTGGGGCTTCTCCATGACCTTTGCCTTGATCCTAATGGCTTGGGTTATAGACATGCAGCCTCTAAGTGATGCTGCAATGACGGCTGTGGCCTCTGCTTTGTCATCTGGTTTTGGTGAGGAATCAGGACACTGAGAAATTATGTGCCTTTGAACTGAAGCTGTGTGTTCTTGCTAGAAGACAGCAGGCATTCCTTAGAAGGAAAAGTCTTACAAGGGAGATACAATATTGTATTACTATGAATTTTGCAGCATTCTATGAGATTACAGCATTCACTTGTATACAAAAAAGGCAGAATTCAACAGAGCCATACTGATTCAGTCCAGCTGAAAAATGCTCTGCTATTTTTCTGTTGGAATCTGTCATCAGGCTTCCCTGTGGAAAGCTGAATTTTTGTCTTTTTAGTTTCACTCAGCATCACTAGGTAGCATCTGGGAAGCTCTGGGATTCTTTCCTTCATCCCCACCAAGATGGTGCTGGGGATGAAGGAAATTTACTCACTAATTTACTGCAAATCTACTTTAATGTAATTAACCTCAATTAGGTCAACTTTTTAGATTTTTCTCCTCCAAAATTTAATTCCAGCATTGTTGCTGTCCTGCTACCTGCTATGATCTATCCTTCATGTCAAGGCCCATGTAGGTTGTATAACTAACGTGTAAAACCACTGTAACCCTTAAAGGGTGAGCAACTCCAACCAGCCAAGCATCTAGAAATCTGAATGGTGGCAGTGGTTTTCACCAAATCTGTTCTTCACTTCCCAGCTATGGTCTACTCAGCTGGGGAAGAGCCCTCACAAAATACCAGTTCGTACATCTCTCCTGCACATGCCTGCCTGAGCCATGAGATTTGCTTATAGAAAATGTCTTACTGGAAAACAGAAGGTTTTATAAGCTGGTTGAAGATAATGTAAAACTACAGCCGGGAAGAACATGAACATCAGGTGTCACTGAGTAGCAGAGTACGCACGTCGTTACCCCAGAGCTTGTACCTCTTTGGGCACAAACTGGCAGAAATTCAGATGCAGTGGAGCTCTCTATGCCAGCTGCAAATCTGGATACCGTTCCTCTGCGAACCACCTCTGCACCCCTGTATTCAGAGCACACAGGGTGCAGAATCTGCCCGTTAGCTAACGAGCATGTGCTGTTTCAGGCTTTATTCAACTCTGCTGTCCCCTGTGGATAGTGCCATTTGACAGGGTGCGAAGCGGAAGCCAAGCAGCAGCAGGATGAAAACCCAGCTGATATTTTACAAAAACAACTGGCTTCAGATGAGTCAGTGAATCAGTTTTAATCACTACAGCTGAGATGTAATATGAGCTGTTCACTGGGGCTGAAGTGATTTTGAACAATTAAGAAATTTGCTCAACATATTTATTAAAATAATCATTACTGGTTTTACCATAATGGTGTAATTCCACAGTATGTGCACAAGGGCTCTTGCCAGCCTTCTGCTCCATTGCAGAGGCTCTAAATGTGCACTCTCATGCCAGTTGTTAATAAAACTGACAATTAAAATAACATGTTGAAATCACATAGGAAAAGAATTAATCAGAAATAATGGCAGTTTTAAAAGATCTTTTCTTAAGCTGCCCAGTTTAGCTTTTATTGCTATTTAGCACGAAAGGTGAGCAGTCTAGCCAGGTGTGCTATTGAGGGGAGTGACAATAATATCTAATGCAAAGAGGTTTTATCTTTTTTCATACCTGATTTATTTTTAGTGTGCGGCCGCGTAATGTGTAGCAGACAGCTCACTCAAATCCTCAATTATAATGCTTTCAGACACGCCAAAAACATAGTCCAGACAAGAATACATATATATATGTATGTCCTCTTGGGCTGCTGGAAGAAAGCCTATTTTCTATCAAAGGTTTATGCAGCAGGATGATAACAAAAATAAATATTTTACAGAAGTTCTAATATCCTCTGAAGGCACTCTCCCTAGTTCTAAAGCTTTACCCCAGGGCACTCTTCCAAGATCCGCCAAAAATGACTTGTGTCTCTGCACTTCGTGTAGCAGCCTGGATCCCCCCCTCGCAGGTCAATCCCATCCACTCTTTGCTTTGCTAACATCATTGCCTAATTGCGGCAGTCTGCTGTTCGGCTGCAGACGGCTTTGTTGGTGTTTGATTTCTGTCAACCTTTCCCTGTGAAAATACGACTTCCCGCATCGTACCAGATGATTATGGGCTCTCTGTGTAGTTCCCTGTCTCCAGGGCCGGACAGCTCTGGTACTCATGGGAGCCTGTCTGTACAGTTACCAGGCTGTTCATCTGGTGTTTTTCTCCAGTCCCCAGCGACAAATGTCCTCCTCTGCGAAGCACAAGAGCCCGGCTCCACGCGGATGTTTTCCCGTCTGGTTTCAAACAGCCAAACTGACAGAGTCAAGGGGTGCGTTTGGGCTCTCTGCTCAGTGTCCATCCCATCCGAACCAGGAGCGGAGTTGGACGTGACAGAAGGAGAAAGGGATGCTTTGGGCTCTGCAGGGCTGAGTATGACTTTAACCTCCCAGCCCTGTTCCAAAGCCGGTCTGCAGGGGGAGGAGTGCTGGCCTAGGCTCTATCCCAATTTCGCTGTCTTCTGCACAACTCCAGCATCTCAGCTGCACGCCAGGTCCTGTGCCGGGAGCTTGCTGAGACCGGGGAGCGCAGCGGCAGGCAGGCCAGCTGCCGTGTCCCCACGCGCCCAGCTGCGGGTTGTGGGTTCGGGAGAGCTGGGGTATCGCTGTGGCAGGACGGGCCAGTCCCACCACCATCCGCCTCCCAGGGATCGCTGCCCAGCTACAGCACCAAAGCAATGCCTGACTTCTAGCACTTGAGTAGCCCTATTGAATTAAGTACGTAATCAAGTGATTTGCTGGATCATCGACTGTATCCTTAATCCTTTTCATGTACCGTTAAGCTCATTAAACTCTCTTTGATACCCGGCTGTGCAAGTTCCTTAAGAGGGGAAGAGACTCCGTGCCATTTCTTTAGCTTAAATTTATCACCTCCAGCTTCCAGCAAGGGACTCCGGTGCTCTAAGCCTAGGGTTGCCCTAAGGGTTTGCTCTCTAACAATGGATGGGAAAATGTTCTGTCTGCTGTATGATTTTTGATACCCTGCCCAGCACAACAACATGGATATGCCAGAACAAATACCCACATACCCAACCAAAATACCGAGCAGTGGATCTGGGGCCTCAGTGGAGACACTTCATTTCCTTTCTTTTCCCCTTTTTTTCATGACAGTCGTCCAGATAACAAAGGGAAAAAAAGAAAAAAGCAGCAAAACAACTAAGCATTTCAAAACTAAATATTTAGTTCTGTCAGAAACCATACCTAGGTATATTTGTAGGCTTGTGCCTCAGCTCAAAACAGTGACAATTTCGGTAAAGCAATTCTCCAGTGCACTCTAAATTAGGTGAACTGGTATGTGATATTTGCATCCCAACTCCTCCTGGATGCCAGAATCTACGCAGCTGTTAGAAAGATTTTCTACTGCATCTAAACATATTACAGAGGGTTTTTTCCTTAAAATAGTGCAGTAATATTCCATCCTAGGAGGACAGATGGAGGAGTGAAATCCTCCTGGCTGGAAGCTAGCAAATTGAGAAGAAAGAGGACAGGTTTCACCCATTATTCTTAAAAGGATTTTAAAAAATCACAATTTTTTTAGTCATGGACTCCTCGGTAATCCTGCAGGTTGGGAGGAGTCGCTTTGAGTGGGGGTCTGAGTGAACCTCAAAGTGGGGCTGACGCAGCTGGGGCGACCAAGGTCTGGTACCATTGTGAGTAACGGCATGGATGGTGATTCCAGAATTGCTATATAACATCATCAGATTTATAAAAATGCACTAACTTGGTGTGTCCAGCTTCAGATTCAAAACACTTCCTAATCTCAGAAACGTTGACTTGGCCGTACAGAGCCTCAGCCCCTCCTGCTCTGCAGGTGCCCAGCGTCCAGCCTTGCTGCACGGCAGTCGTTCGCAGGAAAGAGGGAGCAGGCAGAACTGTACACCACTTCTGAAACCCTGGGGCCACTCTGCTTTCACAGCCCTTCTCCCCTGTGACTGATCTGTCTTACTAGTATCTAGCGTAAGTACCAGTCGTGTCTACCTAAAGGATTCTTATCCTTACTCAGTTATTTGATCTTGTCTCTGTTTTCATAAGCAAAAGGTATTTTTCTTACGTATGTGTGGGTCATGTGGATTCTCCTTCCAATAATGCAAACTCCTTAAGATGTACGGTGGCATTAGAAAATGATGCTCTGTGTGATTTTTCAGACTCGACAGTTAGCTGTGCTACTCAAAGCCTACATGGTGCAAGCATTCGTATGACAGAGCTCCAAGGAAGCTACAAAATATTTGTATTGCTCCTCTTGATGTGATCTATTGGGTACTGAGAAATGTCGGTACTTTACTGAATTGTATATACAGTCTTTGTGAACACAGAATCATGGAATCATTTAGGTTGGAAAAGACCTTTCAGATCATTGAGTCCAACCATAAACAAGTGTGATTAATTTGGGGTTCTTCTCACATTTTATGCTTTTACTGAATGTGCCAAGTTATTCTAAATCACAAAGTTGATCTAAATCTCAAATGACTGTTTGCTATTTGCTTCACATTGATAAAATGATAATACTGGGTTCTGATCCAAGGTTTGCAGAATTTGGCTTACTGGGATAGCTGGTAAACAGAAAAGAGCAGAAACCTGGGCTGGGAACAAGGGACCTTGTCTGAAGCAGATGGCTTGCTTTGGGCACGGCTGGCACATCAACGTGCCGTAGCAGCACAGAAGAGAGGAGGTACTTCTAATCACAATGTTTCTGTCAAATCATGGTTGATTTCTTCACATCACTTTGGCTCACTGACTGATTACGTACTCCTGAGCTGCAGGTCTTCAAGGAGAAATGGAATAATATTTCTGATTTGCCACAGGAAAAACTTAACATTAAGGCGTCAGTCATACAGGATAAACACATTGCTTTCTTTCTCCCCATTGTCCTTATTTCTAGACAATATTTTTGAGAAAATTGCTTCAGAATGAGTTTTTGTATTATCATGGTAGAATTATGCAGAATAAAACTGCTGATCCTGTCCTTGCCTGTAGGGCAAAGTACACTGATGAATAAATCAGGAATATTGTTTAATATTATATAAAAAAGATATAAAGAGATTAATACTAATTTATACCAGGTTCATTGTAGTAAAAAATATTAAGTAAAAAAAGACAGCTTGTTTTAAAGAACTTGGCATGGTAACTAATCATCATTCTACATTTGTACAGTATATTTTTCTGAACTTGTAATATATGCACATTACAGAATGACTTTACTTGTATTGGCGTAGAAGCAGCTTGCGGCTTAATTGACGTGGTGTACTACAAGTAAAATTCAACCCAGTCGAGTAACAGGGAGAGCAAGAGCCGATGCTGAAGCCAGCGTCTAAGCTAAACAGCACTGGTATAAAAGCTACATTAATGCCAATGAAGTTCATGGCATTTCTCAAGATTGACATTATTTCATGTTTTCTGAAAGTAACATCTACAAAACATCTATCTATAGCAGTTAGGTTAAAATTTAGGCTTGGGGCAACCGCAGAGTTTAATGGCAAGTTTCACAGCACCCAGAGGTTTTCAAGCAAGGCAGTCTGACCAGGATACGGCCGAGATGCATTCGCAGCGGCTCCCCGGGAGCAGTGCCCGACTCTTCTTTCCTATCGGTGCCAGGGACTGTTTCTGCCTGTCACGACAGCCTTTGGAGAACCAGCCTCTCTCTTGCTCAATCAGAACAAGTAAACAATTGCTGTGGGCAGAAACACAGCATTACTTAGAGCAATTCCAGTCCTGAAAAAGAAAAAATTTACATTTATATATAACCTATAATCATTAAAATCAGCTAACATTTACCTTCACCTTGAGAAGACATAATGATGTACTGTCTCTGTGGTAGCTATCTGATATTCCTGGTCATGAAGATAAAAGGCTCAGAAGAATCAACTACTTTGCAACAAAAATCCACATTTGTACACAAAATAAATAATAATAGTAAAGAAACAACTTGTAATACAAACAAGAACCCCACAAAGTGGTTTTTTGATGGGTCCAAAGCTAAACCAGTGGAGCTATAAAAGCGGAGCTTTTGTCGCCAGAAAGCGAAGATGGATTCGTTCCTATGTAGTACTCCGATACTTGTTACTTCCTGAAGTATGAGGTTTGAAACATGTTTTGGCTTTGGTGGGATATTTTCACAGGGTTATACTATTACTGATAGGCTCAGAATAATAGTAATGTGGCTGTGTTGGTACCGCTGTCATAGAAATATATTATATCACGTTATTCTGTGGGTTCATTCTGAAATATTTTGTATAAATAACATTGAAGTTGCCTGCCTCCTGGAAATGAAGGGGTAGATTTCTGTTACTGGTGTATTTCTCTGCTAAGAATAAACATCGTCGCTTTGCACTGAGTTTAAAGAATAGGCTTCAATAAGAAAAAAATCCAAAAATCTGAATTGTTCATCTGATCATGACTATTTGTCAGAAATTCTGTCTAGACACAAATACAGTAGCTTTCATATAGCTGATATTGCAAGTTATAGCATCTGCAAAAGTTGAGCTGGAAAATGACAGAGGAGCTGAGTTAGTGTCATTTTCAAATAGGGTACATGCTATATTATTTTTCACACCATCCATGAAATAATTATTTGAGTCAAATATTCAGTTAACTCTGATTTATATCTAAAGTAACCAAAATCTGCACCAAAACAGTGACTGCACTGTTGAGAAGTTATTTTTCAGTCTGGATCTAGGGAAGATAATTCCAGGCTTGGAATACGCATATGTATTTATTTGTACTCTAATTTATTTGTGCTGCTTGCATATCCTCACCGCATTTTGTCTTCCCCTCAAATAATCTCTGAAAAGTGTATTGGGCTACTGCTTTGTTCACTTGGTACAAATCCAACTTTGGCATCAATCTGGATTTTTACATCATTGTGCCTTCTCTGTACATGGGATAACCTTGCATGCAAAATGAAAGTGGACTCCACCAACTGACTCTGTCTTTTACGCAAAATTTTACAAATGCTTTGAAGACTGAAAAACTAACCTTTTGATAATTTTTCATTCAGGAATATATGGACTCAAACAAATACATAGAACATTTAGTGACTCAGCTGGAAGAACAACGCTGGAATTTATGGAGGCAAGTACTATGCACATACATATTTATTTATGTTGCTGTTTTGGAAAATACTGCACTCCATAGTTTTCATTCTGGAGTACAAATAAATGATTTGGTGTTCAGTTTCTCCACTTTCTAATTCTTTGTGGACTAGCAAATGTTACCTAAGTGAAAGAAGTAGGGCATCACACACGAGCTGAATCTTGCCTTTGCGAATCAGGGCAGTTACACGCATGCATGGGTTTCCTCATGTTCGATTTTCTAAGCAGTGGGTGCTAACCCTACTTCAGGTTCTTCTAATTGGACTGAATGTAAGGGATGGTCTCACATTCTTGAGTGTAAAAGTTTTCACTGAGTGGCACACAAACTATAGCCAAAATCCCCAGCATAGCAGCATGAGAAACTGAGAGTTTTGAAAGTGAAATAATCATGGTTTTAACATTGTGCAATACTCTTGATAGTCCAGAGTTTCTATTTCTTCTATGTTCATGTTGCTCAGTGCAGACTGCCCAGACTTAACTCTGCTTTCAGCAAAGCTGTGATTTCCACTTGTTAGAGTGCAGCTGGTGGGTGTTTCTACGCTGCCGTACAGCAAATGTGCTGAGTGCACGAGCACTTCGGAAGAGCTCCCTGAACTCTGCGTGCCTCTGGTGAGATGGCTGTAGGACCTTGCAAACCTCCGTGCCTTCGTCTGGTCTAGGAAATGTCGTGTGCTCACAGGGGGAGGTTGCCTGCTTTCGCAGAAGGGTGCTCACCTCATTCCACACACAGTTTCCTCATTACAACAGCGATTTTATTACGTACCGTACTTCAGTGGCTTTCCTGCTGTGTTGCCGTTGATGCCTTCATTAGCTCGGACAAAAGGTTGTGCATTGCGTGCATCTTTCCAAAATGTATCAGGCGTCATTCAGAACAGTGACGTGATGGCAAAACCATCTTAATCTATAGATTCTTTATTGTATTTCAGCAGTACTATTCTCTAGCTGTTGTCTCCGGGCTGTTCTGATATGAAATGGTAAAGATAGCCAAGAAATGACCTAATCTTCAGAAGCCTCTCACACCCTTAATGAGTTAATTATCTCTTGATCATTTTTAAATTAATTCTTCCAGACTTTCCATTTGTATAGAATTGTTATTATCACAGCTGGTCTAAAAAGATCTGCGTGACAGCACTTTGCGGTATTTGCTTTTACTTTGTATTGTCCTAAGTATTAGGTGTCTATTTATTAACTACTCACTATCTCATATTTTTATACTTACCAGCTAAATTCCTGTCTGGAATAACTTTTAATACAGAGGAAATGGAATAATACCAGTGATGAAACTCGTTCAACATTCACAGCCATAAATTTTTTTAATGCAATATTTAACTTTTTTTTCTGAAGGCATATGAGCACTGACAATCTTTAGTAATACACAGTCAAATATAAAGTAATCTTCAGAAACTAATTTAATCTTCATAAATTAAAACCTATTTCACATTAGTTCTGATCATAGAATCATAGAACCATAGAATGGTTTGGGTTGGAAGGAACCTTAAAGATCACCCAGTTCCAACCCCCCTGCCACGGGCAGGGACATCTTCCACCAGACCAGGTTGCTCAAAGCCCCGTCCAACCTGGCCTTGAACCCTGCCAGGGAGGGGGCAGCCACAGCTTCTCTGGGCAACCTGTGCCAGGGCCTCACCACCCTCAGAGTGAAGAATTTCTTTCTTATATCTCATCTAAATCCACCCTCTTTCAGTTTAAAGCCATTCCCCCTCGTCCTATCCCCGCATGCCCTTGTAAAAAGTCCCTCTCCAGCTTTGTGGTAGGCCCCTTCAGGTACTGGAAGGCTGCTGCAAGATCTCCCCGCGGCCTTCCCTTCTCCAGGCTGAACAACCCCAGCTCTCTCAGCCTTTCCTCACAGCAGAGGTGTTCCAGCCCTCTGATCGTTTTTGTGGCCTCCTCTGGCGCCGCTCCAACAGGTCCATGTCTGTCCTGTGCTGAGGGCTCCAGAGCTGGACACAGGGCCCCAGGTGGGGTCTCACGAGAGCGGTGTAAAGGGGCAGAATCCCCTCCCTCGACCTGCTGGCCACGCTGCTGGGGATGCAGCCCAGGATACGGTTGGCTGGATCAAGGAAGAAATAATGATCTGTCTGATTTTTCAATTCAGTGCCTCTCATGTACAAAAAAAGTAGCTTTGCAGATGACAGTTGGTACGCATCTCACAAACTTCCTGGCCTAGAGGATATAAAGTAGTATTACAGCATTTACAGCATGCAGCTTTTATGATATGGACTTGCTCTTTTGTATAGGCAAAACTCAGAAAGTTTGTGTATAATTCCAGCTTTCCTTTAAAAGTAGCCAGAATAATTGACACCAAAAGTTGAAGTTTACATTTAAGATTACAGAATTCAGGAGATTATTTTTGTAAGAAAGAAAGTGATAACATTGTATGTGGATGAAACTACTGTGGTTAAATATAAATGAATAATAAAAAATTAAAAGATGAAAAAGTGTTTGAAAAGTAGCAGGGGTAATGACTTTATTACGATCAGACATTAAGATGTATTCTGAAAATCCAGTGTTTTTGGAAAAATGAAGACAGTAATTTAGTTTTAATATTAATTTATTTTTAATAGTATTTTTATGGGGTATTGGCATAAAAAGCTAAGACTTACAATAAGCACTACAAGATAAACCCTTTTGGTTTTGCCAGTCTTCTTTGAACACTTTATTTCTGTCTTTTAAATCTCCAAAACGTTTGATGGCGAGGATTATGCTAATGGCTCACGCTACGCAGGGGCAGTACTAGGCTGTCTGTAGCCAGACAGATGTCCTAATAAATCAGCATAGCCCTCTTCTCAGACTTCATTATGCTCTTGATTTGTGACTGCCATGATTTTAACCCAGTGGGTCACTGGGCGCTGAACCTGACATTGACCGATAACCCCTACTTTACTTAGGCGAGCTCATAAAAAAGACAGACACAAATTCTGACCATTTAGCTCCTTCAGCGTTACTTACAGCTGGGGCAGATTTATGGCGGCCAGGCTAAGACAGAGGAGACTAAAGCTGATGGCATGGTGCGCATATCAATTTTACATTTCCTTTACATTTCCACACGTACAATGGGACCCTAAAAGACATGTGGGGGCAAAAATTTCTTTTATTTTAGAGGACGACTGTTTATACATGGCATTAGCATCTGCTGTGGAACATTTATTGCTGTAATTGCTGTCCCAGGAGAACTGGCTATGGTTAGGTCACGTTTTATAGCTTTCTGCTAAAGCAGACCTCTGGCCCAGCTTCACATGTCCTGTCCTTTAAAACCTTTGCAGTGACGACTTCTGGCACCTCACTAGTATCTGGAGATGCAGACTTTTGTAACATGGCTTTTCTTATCCTAAATGTTTTATGATAATTATTTTCACGTGAAGAATGATGAAAATTATAGCATTTTTGACTTATCAGTGGTTCCCTATTTCTCAAATTCAGTGAAATAAATGTATCCAATGTGAGACAAATTTGACCCCTGTTGATGTAAATCACCATTTATCACTGGAGATGATGCACAATAGTGATTGTGCATCTCAGTGTATCAGCTTAAACCAGAATGCTGGATTATTTTAGGTTTCTCTGACCTACTCTGGCTGGAAATAACTTTAAATAGGACAGAATTGAGCCAGGGGTGGGGGATCCTCCTGCAGTGTTGTTTCTCACATAGTCATTTAATGTTCTACCTAATTCAGCTAATGTGTATTGCTATGCATAATTTTTATGGCACAATCACATAGACAATCAACGTGAAAAGCAGAAATTTGCTCCTGCAGTCTTTGCTAATTGACCTTGATACTAGATCATAATTTTTAAGTCTTGACATGTAGTGACAGCAATTACTGGTTCCCTTAACAGAAGAAAGAATTCGTATTTCAGCATAGGATGCTTGCCTAAATATGCAAGGGACAGACCCTGTTCTTAAGAGCTTTCAAGGGAATTTTATTATTAGTCCTACAGGAACCAGGACCAAACCTTTAGCCTGTCTTGGTGAAAGCGTGAGGACATCCTGCATTTCAGACACAGAGTCACAGAATCACAGAATGGTTTGGGTTGGAAGGAACCTTAAAGTTCACCCAGTTCCAACCCCCCTGCCATGGGCAGGGACACCTTCCACCAGACCAGGTTGCTCAAAGCCCCGTCCAACCTGGCCTTGAGCCCTGCGAGGGAGCAGGCAGCCACGGCTTCTCTGGGCAACATGGGCCAGGGCCTCATCACCCTCAGATTAAAGAATTTTGTTCTTCTGTCTAATCTAAACCTACCCTCTTTCGGCTTAAAGCTATTACCCCTTGTCCTATCCCTACATGCCCTTGTAAAAAGTCCCTCTCCAGCTTTGTTGTGGGCCCCTTCAGGTACTGGAAGGCTGTGATAAGCTCTTTCTGGAGCCTTCTCTTCTGCAGGCTGAAGAACCCCAACTCTCTCAGCCTTTCCTCACAGCAGAGGTGTTCCATTTCTCTGATCATTTTTGTGGCCTCCTTTGGCCCTGGATGAACAGGTCCATGTCCTGTCCTTGTTAAACAGCGCGAGTCCCAGTACTGGCCTGTGAGGAACGCCACTCCTCACTGGTCTACACTTGGACATCAAGCTGTTGACCACAACTCTTTTGAGTGTGACCATCCAGCCAGTTCCTTATCCACCGAGTGCTTCATCCATTCAATCCGTGTCTCTCCAGTTTAGAGACAAGGATGTCATGTGGGACAGTGTCAAATGCTTTGCACAAGTCCACGTAGATGACGTCAGTTGCTCTTCCCTTATCCAACACTGTAACCCCATCGTAGAAGGCCACCAAATTTGTCAGGCAATGACGACAATCATAAAATTAACGTAGGATCAACATCACCTTATTACCGTATTACAGTAATGAAAAACAGAGTAGGAGGACCACAAATGTGCATGAGGACAGTATGGCATTTCTCCAGCGCTGTGTTTTAAAAACAGAGTTTGTTAAATAGATTTGCTATACTTTCATCAGCAGCATTAACGTGCTTCTATGCTCCTGGGTTTACTGCTTGTATACTAAAGAGGTGCCAAGTATTAAACAGGTTGCTTTTGCTGTAATCATAAACTTCCATTGGGAGACCATAATTGCTAACAAACAAAATAGCTCTGCAAGAATTCTTAATGGTGAGCACAGATTAAAATAACAACTGTGATTAGCTTTAAACTGCTTGACTAGAAAAGGACTAATCTTAGGGGAATAAGTTGCATGGCAAACAAATGAAAAACACTATGTATGATATTACAGTAATGAAGGCTGTGAAAAAACCCAAATGCTACCCCAGCTAGATAAGGTCATGCTCTGCTCAAGTGTCTTTTACTTGTCAGGAGCTCAGTAATTTGGCCCTGGCGAATTAAGGTGAAAGCAGACAGGTCTTGGGGCTGAAACCCCATTTTAACCCTTTCTGGAAGTTTCTGTTATGAAAAGGTTCCTCTGGTCTATACTATTGTGAGTTGTAGACTGTGTTTGGAATGAATTATCTTGCAAAGTTGTTGTTGTAGCCCACGATCAGCAGGCAGAGATTAGTTTGGTTTGGCTTGGTTTGGTTTGATTCGGTGTGGTTTTTAAGAGCATGAGGCTCCCTTCTTCTTTGCTTCTTGACTTTCTGTCCACCTGTCTTGCCACATCGTCTTGCCAGTGGATAAAGCCAGGCAAAAAGCTTTTTGTGCTGTTAGCCACCAACACCTGCCTCTGATCTCTTTTTCAGTGTTTTGTTTTGCTGGGTTTTTTTCAAGTGGTGGTGGTTTCTTGGGTTTTTTCTACATCTCTACAACACTGCTGGATATAGCTGTGGATATGTATGGTGAATTTGTGAAATCCATGCAAACATTTATGTATTCCTTTCAGTTTCCTTAGTGTTTGGAGGTGAGGCTGGCTGAGGCAGATCAGAGTTGAGTTTGGCAATTAAGAGTCATTCAGTCCCACAGGTAGTCAGATGTTTCCAGCTAACATTCTAACATCATACATGTCTCTCTAAAGCTGGGCCTTCTGATATGTGACTTAATGTGTGAAAAAGATCACACAAAAATGTAGATTAAAAACATATAAAGATACCAAGTTGTCTAACAGTTGACAATACAGCTTCAGATACGCATTTCTACCAAGGATTACTATTTGAATATGCGCATTAGGATGCCAATTAAAAATGTATCTGATTTTTGGCCAAATGTGCTTTTCTTTAGCTGAGTGTAAATTTGGATGGTTCAGTGAGCAGTGCAGATGTAGTTACAGGCCACAAAAAGCACCGCCATTGTATTATCTGTGAATGAAAACCCCTTGCTTCCTTTGACTCCCCGGTACAATGCCCATCTCACACCACAGTTGTTAAAGATACTTTTTCAAGACTGAACTGGATGACAGTAATGTGAATAATGAGTATATAGAAAAGCAAGTGTTTTACTGTTTGCCTTATAAATCATATTTTTGATAGGATCACAGAAAAGTTAAGAAAGAATAGGTTAAAGATTATAAATGAACTTTATTGACTACATAAGTCTGCTATAAATATTAAATTTGTGACCGAGGAAAAAGACTGGATACCCGCTAGAACACTTGTTGCAGTTGCAGTAAAGAACTGCATTTTGAGTATATTTTATCTTGATGTTCAAGACTGATCACTGTCTTTTAAACAAATAAAAAGTAAAATAGGCATCTTATAGAAGTTTACGGCTATTAAAAATTTATCAGATCCATTAATTAGTGATCTAAAATAACTGACCTCAACTGATTCAAGTTGATTGACAGTCATTTTATGTGCAACTCTTTACCTGATCAATAAGTAAATCTCCTTCAACAGTGAGTCATTTTAATGCTGATTGAGCATATTTTTGTGGAGTGTTTTCTAAATTGATTTAAAGTTAAGCTCAAATTGATGAGCTGTGGTATATAAGAAATATGACCTTGGATGATTTTGGCATTATACATTCATAACAAGTACTAATTTTAAAGAATATGACTCTCAGCCTGTTTCCTTTTATTGAAAAAAACTCCCATTAACACTGCCCATCAGTGCTGCATGAGTCAGGAGTGAAGTGTCAAGCCTCAGTTATTGAAGTCATTACATAAAGGATTTGGAACCACCTGAATACAAAATAATTTGGATACAAGCAAATATCTCCGTGTTTGTGCTGAACTACCCAGACTTTAAAACTGCAGACAAAAGATGGAAAAGTGTTCTTTAAAAAGTAACTTCATATGGTCGTGTTTATAAAATTAAATAAATTAACCAATGTTAAATTTAAAAATGTTAATAACGTTCTGCAATTAATTGCAGATTGGGGTATTTTTGCACAGATTTATGCTTGTCTTAATAGCGAGACTGCCAGAGCTATGAATTGATTTGTTTCTCTTAAATTAAAAAACAGAAGGCCTTGAGCAAAATATATACTTCAGATATATTCGGGAAAATAAGGATCACAAATGTTCCCTACCAAGTTGAAAGGGAAAAAACTCCAGCAGGGAGGTATATGGAAGATCTATTTGACATATGGATGTTTGTTAAAAGCAAAATGCATGAACAGCCCAGAGTAAATTAGATCCTCATTTGTATGCTGGGAAATGAAATGTATAATCTTGGCATGGTTCTCCGTTTGTTTTAGATTCTTTTATAAGAATAAACTCTTTTGTGTGTGCAGATACACATATTACTTTAGTGGCTATTTAGGGTTACAAAAAAAATACACTTTGAGCTGATTTCATCTGAAGGGAAGCGTGTACGGCAGGTTTTCTGTCGGGGCCTCCCAGGCGCAGGCAGGTTCGGCAGCAGGCAGGGGGGAACATCGCAGAGCCGGGCACAGCCGCTGCGTCGCTCCGTGGGGGAATGCGGCCGACCCAAATGGACCAGCCCGCAGGGAAGCGTCAGAGCGCCTGCTCCTCTGAAACTGTACTCCAGTTTTCAGATATGAAACCAGGTAACAGATCAACGTAACGATCTAAAAGAAATGAATACACAATTATCTGTTGTTGTTGCTCAGACATTATTTAGTCTTTTTTTAAAAAATCAACCATTTGCAAATGGAAACTTCTCTGTAGCCTCTTATTATCATTTGGTGTTGAATTTAGTCTTCCACTAATGTCTAGGCACAGCCACGCTTATTCATGTTGAATTGTATTTCACTCCTCAGATAACTCCAATTATTTTATTGGAATTATTCACAGAGCAAAGAATAATTCTATGAGCAGCAGCGACATTGCCCTGAAGTCTTCTCGAAGACTCAACAACCATATCTGTACAGAGAGCCTCTCTCCTATTTGGCAGAGGAAAACCCATGGATTTACATCAAGGCAACAAACGAGATTTTGGGCTCTTACAAAAACAGAATGCCAAAACGTATTATAGAAAGGAGTAGTGCAGAGACCCAGGCTGCGAGACAGGGTTTTGGATGGGGGGGTGGGTTTAAGGAAGGAGAAAAGGAGGATTTATGAATTTGTTATTTTTAGAGGAATGGTACATCACTGATCTGTGTCACTAATAAAGTCCACAAACAGGGCAGCGCTGATGGCAGATGTAGAAGAGGCCGGTGAGAAAATGCATACGAAGTCACGCAAGTCGGGTTAGCACTTTTCCCTGTAAATCAGTTTCACTCGTGAAAGTTTAATAATCAAGTTTAGCATTTCCATTTCATTCTGTAATGCTCAACTATTTCCATTTATTCTAAATTACATTAGAGCAAGACTTTAAGACCCCAAGTGAGAACAGGGCCTCATTGTTCCACTCAAAGTAAGAAATGGTTTTCAGCCCCAAGGATGAAACAAGAAATAACATAATTCCTTTTTTACAGATAAAAATAAAGTCACGCATATACTAAGTAATGGAGCTCATACAAGAGATCTGTGTCTAAGCCAGAGTTTCACTGTGTTCCAGTTAAGTGTATCAATAATAAGGCTGCATTTCTCACGTCACAGCACTGTGTGTCGTCAGCCTGTTCACTCGGATCTGGGGGATGAAGTTCCCACGTCACTGCTTGTCTCTTTAAAAGGTTTTACAGCTTAAAGCAGGCTCAGTGATGATCTCCTTCCGTGCTCCGTGAGGGGAGAGCATTTTCTTCTGTCTATGGCTCATAGCGTGACGAGGCGTGGAAGGGGAGACCTCTCTTTGGAAGTGTCCCCTTGAGGTCTCATCCTTGGCCCTTGTCAGTCCACAGTATAAAAGTCCATGTAAAGGATCTCCTCTGTCAGGGGACGTGTATTGGCAAGGGGAGAAGGAAAGAAGGCCTCTACCCATGTGTCTTGAGGCAGTTTGTTTTAAAGTATATCGGTGTTGCTGTGCCGGTGCGAGGGTTTTTAATATAGAGCAAACCACGGATGTAGATACCTGTGCCACCTGGCTGGGCCTGTTGCAGAATAAATACCACTGGAGTTGGAAGCAGGACACCTGTGCAGCTGAACTATTGCTGTGACATTGCCTCTTCTTGCTATTTTATGGTAAGCACGTACTGATCCATCACTGTCATCTTCCCGCTTTCTGCCGTGGCAGTCAGCACCACTCTCCAGGCCCTGTGTGCGCTTGGCAGCTGAAGACCCAGCTGCACTGGAGTGCAGTTCTGCAGAAGTGGAATTTAGTTCTGTAGCCAGCCTTATCCAGGAGGCTGCCCTGAGCTCCTGTTTAGCTCTGACGCTGACTGTAATCAGGCTGGAAGAGCTCGGGGACGTACTTCACAGCTTTCTGAAAGTTTCCTTGGGTTCTGTAGGATTTGGCTGGCTTCCCGTTTACACACGTTGCAGGAGATCCAGGGCACACTTCCTATCAACTCTGCCTGCTGTATGAAGCCCTTTTTATGTTAACAAATTATATCTTCCATTGCTTTATTTGTTAATAAAAGGGCATAATAATGTCTAGAGCAACCCATATGCTGGGATGTAGCCCATTCGAACATTTTTTTTTTTAATTGGGAGTAAACTCCAACATACTCTACTGTAGAGAAAATATCATGCATTTATAGCATAAACCTGTATAAACATTATTGTAATGGGTTCCACCAGGGACGAAGTTTCAAATACAAGGCAGCATTCATCAGATATTAAAGTCCTGAGCTTACTTTTTTCCTACTTAAATCAGCACAGCTCAGAATTTGCAAACTCTTGCTTATGTAGATATTCTCCTGAGATTTTAAAAAGTTAATAAAAGCTTGCAAAATACAGACCTCTTAGTTTTATTTCCACCTGACTAGCCAAGCAGAGTCTAGAAAGTGAAACTTAAATAAGCAAAAAGTAGAAAACCTAGATTAATCTCCAGCAAGTGCTTAGCAGTAAGGAGATACCAGCTTTTGGAGGGTATTTAGTTTGCTGTAATTTATGTCGCACCTTTAAAGACGGCAGAGGGATAGGCCTGCCTGCTTCCACGTGTGCCAGAACGGGCAGATGCTTGTACTGCCCAGTACCTGAGGAGGCTGGACGCTGGTTTGATGCCACCTCTCAAACTCTTCCCAGTTCAGTTCCTGATAATGCTGTCATAAATCCAGTATCGTTTTTCATTCAGCAGATTCTTAGTCCTCTACCGGGCAAGCTGAGAGCCCTGTAAGCCCTTTTGAGAGAACCAAGTAAGTACGGCGTGGTTCCTGTAAGGCTTCCTGTATGTTTATGGTCTTCCACTCTTCCCGGTTAGGGAACAGAGACCAAATGCAAAGGAAGTACCTGTCTTCCTGCAGAGCCCTGGGAGAGATCGCTCCAGAAACAGGGGATTGAAGCTGTTAGCACTCTCAATCCCTCTTCTCCTTTTCTCTAACAACGCTGTTATAAATGCTTGAAAAACTGGCCAAATGCGGTCCTTCTGCCAGTGGCAGGAACGTCAGGATTTCCTTTTACTTCTGTTGTGCAATGTGGAAATATGCAAATGGCAGCACTTGACCCTTTCTTCAGCTGATTCAACAGATACGCAGAACTCCCATGCAAGATCTAAATTCTAAATTTCCACTGAGATCAAGAGAAAACTTTTACAGAATCCTTTTTAGGCTGAACGTAACGATCAGCAGCAGGAGCTGACGGTAACAGATGTGAGCACAAGGCAGCAGCCAGACCGCCAGTCTTCCTGTAGTCCCTCTTACCAGTCTCACTGGGAAATACTAACACGGTTATTAGGGACCAGTTTGTTCCGGAACCTCTCCTCGAGCGGCTGATCCATGAAGTGGTTTCTTCTGCCAGCACAGGGCGCTCAGTGGGTGTCCCCATCAGCTGCTATCGCACGGCTCCACGTGTAACAGCCCTTCTGGCAGTCTTCCCAGATGCACAGGCCATCGTCCCGATATTTGAAGTCCCCAGAAGGGCAGTGCTGCCCCAGGTCTCACTGCACCGTGTCCTGTGTCAGGCTGAAAGAGCAACTGTTTCTATAAACGCCATCAATACACGCGATTTCTATGCTACTCGTGTTTAATAGAGTTTTGGAACGCCGCTAGTGTTCGGTGCTAGTAACCTTTAGGAGAATGTCTGAAAAATCTAGTATTACATCACCTATACACACGTTCAGTCCTACGTAAATAAATCATGATTAAAAAAGGACAAGAAGTGAGTTAATAACTGTACATTTCTGGAGGTTCCCCCCCCACACCTAAGATCTTTAGGTATGAAAAGATCGCTCTGGAAAATGACACTGTCATTGATGACTGTGCCAATCGGTCAGTTCCGACTTGTCAATGTCCCTGTTCTTCCCTCAGTCTCTCCCACTCGACAGAGCTGCAGAGTGCCTCAGCGGGCAGAGGTGCGTCACCTCCGCGTGTACACTGTGCCACTCGGCAATCAGAAGTCAGTTTAAGAGGCATCTGTCCCTTCAACAGCAGCTTGATGTCTCTCAGAAAATGCAAGATTCCTGTACTGAGCAATTACTGCATTTGTCAGTGCCAGCTGTTAGGTTTCTATATTTAAAACTGTGGCTACCATTAATGTATCGAGCTAATGCTATCATCTACTTAAAATGTTTTGAAGTATGAGCATTGCGTTTTCAGTATCACTCCACAGCAGTGGTAAGCAAAGTCATGAATTTTGTTTGAAGATTAGCGTATTGTCTTATAAATGTCTATGCTAGATAAAATTGCACAAGCCTAGGGACCAGAAATAATTAATGATTTGGAACATGTACTTATTGCTGTGTATGAAACTGAGATACTATTAATCTTAAAGAGACACAGAAGAACGGTATCTCGGCTGTCAGGAACAGTACAGCTCCATATGCATAAAAAATACTTTCAAGCTGTAATTGTAGCTTTAAATTGTAGATAAACACTGGTTCTTTCTAATTCTAAATCACTAGGGGACCAATTCCATTGCTCTTCATTTCAGCGGATGTAAGCCTCGGCCTGAAAATAGTTTAAGAATTGGCAATAGGTTTTTTCATTCCTGTAGTCCTGTTTAGCGTATCTAGTGAAATAATTTAATGATTTAATGATTTCACTAGGGATTTGGGAAAGGAGAATTGTGGATAGATGTGGTCTTTAAATAAAAACTTTCTACGCAGTAATCTCTGGACTGATAGATTTGCTGACTCGACTGGCACGGTATGTTAAGATCTGCAGTGTCACACTTAGGAAGGGATCATAATTGTGCTGGTGACTTTACTGCATCTTCAGTAGCAGTTGCAGTTCTGGTCCCCTGCTTCGGAAAAGGTGCACCAGAGAAGTTCAGAGGAGGGCAGCACAGGGTAATCGGAAGCAGGAGATGGCTTTCCTTCATGGAAAAACGGAAACTCGCGAGTCTGAAAAAGCAGTGACTTAGGCAGGGGAACGACAGCTAAAAACGTGAGTGGCGTGGAGAATGGCCAGATCGCCCGCTGCTTCTTTCAGTGCCAGAAATACAGGGTATCGGATGAGGCTAACAGGTGGCCCATCGAAAAAACTAATGAAAGGAGGAGACTTTCACGGTAGCAAGGCTCAGAGCACCTGCAACAGGGTATGGTAGATTTTAAAAGCGTGCGTGCTGGAGCCTGGACAAAATCATGGAGGAAACCTAGCGAGCTTGTACTAAAGGTCTCGCAGAGAGGGCAAGCTTGGCTCGGGACGTCGCTGAGCTCCCAGGTGGCTGGAGAATGGAGAAGTGTTGTGCCTTTCCCTGGACGTGGGGGATTTAAGCCTTTGCCACCTCCCTGGGCAGCGTGTTCCCATGCCTGACCGCTCTTGCGGCAGGGCGGGAGCGGCCCGGGGGACGGGG
>Ga0065711_1002503_pt1 | contig 39913 bp, 17 predicted proteins | sample Hoacrofraction12_FD_59098 | JGI IMG/M metagenome (GOLD analysis project Ga0065711, IMG submission 59098) | Hoatzin crop microbial communities from Cojedes, Venezuela - Epithelial fraction 12 v2 (version 2) | ecosystem: Host-associated > Birds > Digestive system > Esophagus > Crop | place... | reverse complement strand
TAAGATTTTGACAAAGCAGGTTGATACAAGAACCATATTCTGGTGAGAGGGAGCTGTTAATCTACACATTTCTCACAACAGGGGCTGAGATCAGGAATCTTCTATCGAGTGCTTTCCCTTCTAGTTTGGAATGATTGATTTTGCATTCTCAGTAGAGCTGCACTTCTGAGATTCTGTCTTCGGAGTTGCTCTCCATGGCAGCCTCTCCTTACAAGAATGTGTAGGGAAGAAGGGATGCTAGATAAAACTAGAACAGCAGGTATTTGAGTCCCTCGTTGAGGAAGCAAGTGTTTAACTTTAAACAGGTGCTGAAGTCCATCAATGGAACATAAATAAATAATCTGCAGGAGCATTGCAGCGTATACTTAAACATACCCCTTTGCTGCCAGTCCTAATGAGTTACGGCTTCCGTCTACTGAAGCACTTAAGGAGCAGCGTAATTCGAAGTGCAGGAAGAGTCCCTCGACTTTAATGGGGTTGTTTGTGTGCTCACAACCATCCGCCTGCCTAAGTGCAGGACTGGAATAAAGTGCTTTGAAAAGCGAAAGGAGGCAAACTGGGAGAGCTCAGTGAGCACATGCCACTTCTTTTGCTGTCCTGTGTTTGCTAGCGGCAGCAAATAGATCCACAGGTCTTGGGGAGGATGGAGGAGTGCAAGGCCTTGAGATGTGCTTTTCTTTTGGGAAGGGGAGGGGGCTGTTAAAGGTGGAAAACCCCTCAAATTTAAACACTTTAGAGCAATTTCAGGAGTAAACAAAAACCTGAATCTTAGCCTGGTGGAAACAAGCGTGAGTTTGCCCGAGATACTCACTGATGTAGCTGTAAGCAGGGAATGAACTGTCTCCTAGCTCCTTAGGCAATGGATTGATGGTTGTTTGGTTTGTTGCTGAAGAGGCAACAGTTGTTGATTCACTTCTTGTAATTCTTCTCTTGTTTCTCCTCTCTCCACCCTATAGTTAATATAATTATTAAAAAAAAAAAAAGTAAAAGAAAGTTTAGTGCTTTTTTTTCAGAGATTATTACTCCTAACACTGTGTTAACATAATCTCACAGCTGACTGAACACTACCCTCTGACCTTCCTTTCCTTGGGGACAAACTCAGGTTTAATTGACATTTTTGTCTGTGAGCTCTGCTGAGGAAAGATTAGCAGTGGCTTAGCTAATTAGTATTTAAATGTTCACTGATGTTCCAATGGATTTGTCAATTACAATCTTATTAAAAATTGATACAAAGATTTCACTTTTTGGAAAAAAAGCAGAGATGTCAGAGCTGATTCTATTTCTCAAAAGGATTAAAGAAAAAATCAAATCTGCTATTACAATCTTTTCAATCTTACTGGAAGGCAAGGAAAAATACTTTGAATTGTAAATGGTCCATATGTTTCTCGAGGTGCAAATATGTTTACTTCTTGTTGCTGGGTTGAAAAATTTGAGGATACACAAGATCTTATTAGGACTATTTGGAAACATTCACATTGTAATTAGTCGAGTTGATGTTCTTCCAACAAAGCCTTGATGGTTTGAAATACTAGAAGAATCTTCCTGAGAAGTTTAACACATGACAGTAATATAATTTTATTTGTAATACAGGGTATCAATCTCTTTAGCGTTGTTCACCTTGTACATGGTAACAGCTTCTACTCTGTACACTGAATGCTATTTGTAACAGTTTTTTAGCCAAGGAGTTTCAGTTTCAACCTCCATCCACAGTTTATACAGTAAATGATGAAGGCAGCTTCTGGCTGTGGAAAATCTTTGGCCGATCAAAACAGGCGCAGCCTGTTACAAGCTGAAACTCTCATTCTGACTTGGTAGATGAGGGGACATAACATAACAAGACATCTTTCTTTGAACCGACCTTCTTTCAACCCCTTTCCACTGACGTATTTCAGCACACAGAGCAAGTAAGCAAATGTATTAAAGTTGGATTAAAGTTTGAAATGTGGTGCCCTAAAGGAAGTCTTTAAAGCCATCTCAGAAGCCATCCGTATACCCTAAATACACTTGATTTGACTTGGTTTTTTTCAAACATGCTGAGGTGTTACAACAACCCAGAAGTTTGCTGCACACATCCTCTGCTAATGAAGCTGATTTATTTGGAAATGTAGATGGGGATTTGGGAACTCGGGAACTGTAAGGGAATACTGTCATGTGCATTAAATATTTAAGAATACTTGCATGATGGGGAAGCACACATTCATGGACCTTCTGTGACAGCTCTAAGTTGAGTGTCCAAGTTGAGCAGCAAGAACTTACGATTATTGGCAGAGAGGGGGAGGGGGGTGGAGTGTTGGCTCATGATTTGAAAAGGACTTAATCTGTATTAGCACAAAATGACTTTGTTTACTGCCTAATGAACAACTAACAATAGATGCTTTGGATTGTACTAGTGAAGAGAGCGGTTTTAGGTTAACCTGAAACCGACATTTTATTTTCAGATGTTTTGTTTAAACTTAAGCAAAGAAAAGGTAGACCAAAGTGTCAGAACAAAACACATACTTTCAGCATTCTTTTTTCTAAAGCACTTAGAAACTAATACCAATTTCAGAATTGTTGTAATTTATCCAGATATTTTTCTTCTGATAGTTTTTTTTCTTGCTGAGGTCTGTTTCCAAGAACGTCTGTCGCTTTCAGAAAGGGGCTGTAAATTCAGAAGTGCCTACATGATGTTCAGTCATCCCTGCCAGACCCAAGCCTGATGCCACAGTGCAGACACACTGACTCATTTGGGTCCTATGGGTCTGCAGGTAATTTTCCAATGAACCTCTTGGAACCTCTCATTAGAGTACAGGGGTTTTCACTGAATTTATTAGAAGAAATTGTTGGGCTACAAAGAAAGAAGGAATCACAAGAGGTCCTCTTCTCATACCTGAGCAATGGCACTATCTCCCTCTGTATCTTATCCCACCCACCACCTTTCTGGGTGTCCTCTTCCCCCACTCCTCTTCACCCCTATCCCATGGCCTCCTTCAGAAAGGACAGTATGCTCAGGCTCATGGGATGCATCAGCAGGGGTATAAGTGGCACACAGTGGGTGCAGATCTGGGGAGACCCAACTACAAACCACTATAACTCTCTGCAGTCCCTAAGCTGGTGAGATACTACGCCCTGTCCTTTCCAAAACATCCCCCTGGATCCCAAAAGCCATTAGTTACCGTTATCAGGGAAAGAGTTTGGTGCTGAATTTGAGATATCGAACCGGAGACGTGGGGAGAGCAAATTCAGAGAGAAAATCACCTCCACATCCTACGGGGCCGTCTGGCATCGAAAGGCCCCAGCCCTTCTGCTGGAAAATGGATATCTGAGGCAGCCCCAGGACATGGCCCTGCCTCCTCCAAACCCTGATACCGTGGGTGTTAGAAAAAGGCCTTGATATGGGGAAACATAAACAGAGAAAGACATCTGCGGACTGTAGCCAACAACTATGTTTTGGGTCTGCGAGCCAGACCTCGGCGCTGCAAGGAAGATATTTGCTGGGGTCACTGCTCACCGTGGGGAACAAAATGGGGGCAAGTATCTCCTGTCTCCACTGGCTGCTGGGGATAGGAGTTGGGGCAAGGGGCAGTGGCATCACTTAGCAGCCCAGCCAGGTTTTGGGGAGAGAGAGAACATTGACACCAGGCTGTGACTCTGATTAGAGTCATCAAAGGGACACGAGCCACCCCCAAACTCATACAACCACCTCCTGATGGGGTGAGAGCCCAACGCACTGCTACTGCATCCTCACAGGAGCCATGGGTCTTGGTGGGATGTCACATCGCACCCACATGTCTTGCCCAGAGCCTGCTGCTGGCAGGGGAGGGATGGCAGGATGGAGTAGGGCATCCTGACCCCCTGCCCAGACCCTGGCTCGGCTTATCAATGCAGCATTTTGGGGTGGCAAATACGATGTCAGCAGATGGGGAGCAACTGTGTGTGGCCAAAACAGAAATAAATGGAAATGGAACTACTTTCTGTAGCAAACTGACATCCCTTGAGAACAGGTAGGAAAGAAGGTAACTAGACTGATTTTGATTTCTTATTGCTTTTATAAAAAGAATTTGCTGACACTAGCGGTGCACGTAATGTCTGTCTGCTGGATTTTCACATCTGCTCTGTTCATTGTCTTACAAAACAATGCATACTCATGATAATTCCTTTCATATTTACTTTTTATTTAATTGAGAGGAGATGGTTGGTTTTGTTAAAAGTATATGCTGAGGGAAATTAATAACGGAAATAGCATCTCAGCTGTTAAAAGCTAGATAGTTTTTGTATTGTATTGTCAACCTTGTTCCCCAAAATATTTGTAGTACAGGAAGAGCCAGCCCACTTCCTGGTTTCTTGCATAATGTAATGTATTACCTTTAATGCTTTGTTGATAAGAGATGATTGGCCAGAGTTCATAACAGTTCTGCAAGAAATGGGTTACTCTGTCCTGAAACTGGGCAGGAGGGGGATGACAGCTACGTGAGGCAGCTCGTCTGCACTACCAGAAGAAATTGATAAGGTTGTGTAGCCAAATTTATTCCTAAGGAATAAAAAGGGTAGGTACCTACATAGTCTAAATCTGAGCTGGTAAAGCACCAGATTCCAAAAAGGAAATACAGTAAGAATGTATTGAAGCCAGTGCCAAATTGTGTGTAGTATCGATTAGCTAATTTAACTGACACATCTTCAAGTGTATTGCCCAATCCTTTTTTATGGCTGAAAGCTTTGCCTATTGGTTCCACCAGGCTGTGGCATGGAGCCCTAGTGCCCAGGTCAATCTCTGCTTCTGGCAGCTATCAGGCAACACATGCAATCAAAAAATAATCATTGCCCAGTCTGTGGAATTAAAGGAAAAAGGTGGAAAGACAAAATATCCCTTCCTGTATTTCGGTGAAGTGTGGTGTACTTTTAATTGACTTCTTATAGATAAAAAAGCATGCATATTTCACTTTGTGAAGGCAAAAGGAAGGGAGAAAGCAGGAAGGCTAGTGAAAGGGTAACTGACAGATAGGGATCACCATCCTCTTCTTTTTTGAATGAATAAGAATTGCAAACGACTTTGAAGTAAACCTGAAGTCGCTTTTATTCGCTGAAAGCCCAGCCTAAGGAACACTGAAGTTATAAACTCCCATTCAATTAAACTGGCTCTCAGCTGAAACAGGCTTCCCACGTGACTTTAGATGAAACTTAAAAAAATCATCCTGAACTAGAAATTTGACCTGGAATATTTCAGTCCATTGAAATTAGGGAGTACCCGAGCAGTGGCCTGCAGTGTACGAAGGGTGGGCAGCCCCAGCTCCCACGTACCACTGGGTACGCACGTGTGCACCGAGTGCAGGATGCTGCATGGAAATAGCCTCCGCCGGCTAAAACCATATGGTATGGGGATGAAAGATCATAAAGGATGTCGTTATTTTAGATAATTTCACAGAGATTTTCTGCTTGGCTGAAGGCACAAGAAAACTCTCTTGCTCAGTGTTTTGCACAGCCAAGTGTTAAATCACTTCACATCAGAGCTGAACCTCAACCTCATCACTGTTAATCTTCTTGATTGGTTAAGTCTTTGCTTTCTGTCATAAGATCTAAAATCTGAGTGTCAACGATCAGCACATGAAGATTTTCTGGCAGAGGAGAGTGGTCCCCCTTTTCCGCCCGTTTTCCTCTGCTGCTGAAGGGAGGGAACATCCTCTCTGTTATTTGCACTCCACTGTTTGCTGACTGTACAACCAGCCTGAGCTGCAGGTATAGCCTTTCAACACTCACCCTCCAGCTCAACGAGGCTTTTTACTTATGTATTCCTTATTATTCACCTATATCAAGTAGTACTGGCTGGGAAAACTACACTTCCTTGGATGTGTGAAGGTGTTGGCCCTGAGAATCTGACACCCTTGTTAAAAGAAAATGGTGCTGTGAGGAGAAAAAAGTCTTTAATCCCCAAAGCCAATTCCAGCTCTTACTTGTATGTCATTGACTGAATTTACTATTTCACCGAAGGTAAATCCTGGTCTTTACTGGACAGGACCTGGTTTTAGCTCCTAGGTGATTGACCACCCTTGTGATTAAGAGGTGTCCTCCCTGGACTGTGAAGCCACTGCTGCAACCATCTCAGGAGTCACACTGTGGATCTGCAAGCTGAAAGACTCTTTCCTGCCCACCTTGTACTGGCTAATGCTTTGCCCATCCTCCAAGCAATATACAATTTAAAAAAAATTTTTTTGAAAGATTGAAAAAATATACAAATGCAATATATGCCTCATACAGGGCACCCAGATTGCCTCCCAGAGAACATAGCCACAGTGGACACCTGCCCACGTTATGGACACCTGCCCATGTGGTGGGTCTTTCTTCCCAAAAGCAGAGGAAATGATATTCAATGAAGTACAAAGATGTTTTCTTCTTACATCAGACTTAATGACTTCTTGTCCATGAAATCTCCCAGCCAGACGCTTGGTGACTTAAGCATGCTGTCTGACTGGCACCTTAGTCACAGGGTATTATTTCAGTTTTCTAATTGAATGACTGAAAGGTTTATAAAATGAATCAAGAATAACAAAAAAGGTATGGTGATGCATGAACAGGGGAATGAATATGGGCATTAGGATGATTAATAGACATGTCTCAAATACTCAACAATATCAGCAAAACTTTGGTGGTGTAAACAGACCATTAACAAATAAAAGCAGGATGCTAGAAAGTTTAAGGAGGACAGCCGCTCAGGAATAAAATGGATGTTTGAAATCCAGGTTTTGCAACCTGTTCAGACAGACTGTGGACAAGAAACATCAACTCCCAACATGCAGCAAGACTCTCTGAGACCTCTCTTGTGACGTGCAGCCGTGTGAGATTCACTGAATGCAGAAGTTCTTCTCTGCGATTACTGTTCCTAGTGATGATCCTGCTTTCAACCACAGTCATGCCACTGGATGCCTCGCTGAAGAGGGCTGCCAGAAAACTTGCTTACACAGTGTGCAGAGCACCGTTTTCTTCTGTGGGCTCTTTCTTGCAGCTTATCCCCACGGATCTGACAGAACCACAGCAGAGCTTTTGCAGAGCAGCTTCAGCCGAATTTGGAAGGCATGCTTCTAGTTAAAGCTGGGATATTTCACGCAGAGGATAGTGTTTGCACTGAATGTCAATGTGCATTTTGGTTTGGTCAGGATGATACCTAGCCAGTGACCTTATTCAGCCCCAATTAGCTGATAACTGCCCAGGAGTTGCATTCCTCATTGTTTGGAGTGAACAAGGCAATCATGGGAGAATGGTAGCAATAATAGGAACAGCTGATTAGACTGCGAGTGGTGCACAGGTCAAAGAAGGGAGAAAGACAGATGTGAGAGTTTCTGGATGGTCTGGAGCCGAGCACACAAACGTAGGGCTCAAATCAACGTTCAACTCCCTCTGCTTCTAGAGCCTTCTCTTCCAAGCCCTTCAAGCATATTTACACTTTGCAACACGGCATCCTTGCAGCGATGCTGAGACAGGCACGGTGCCTGTGTCACAGCACGGCATGACGCAGAGGTGCCAGCTCTGGTCCTGCGAAGATGGCAGCTGGGTGACTGCAGTGCCCTGTCTGACCCCACCACCCCACTCCTGGAGAAGGCAGCAGTCCTTTGCCGACAGCAGCCCAGTGCTCTCCTACAAAAAGCAGTAGTGCCCTTTTCCCTGTGCACTGATGGCACTCAAGGATTGATACCACAGGGAGATCTGGACCTCAGGTGTTTTGGGGAGACATTAGCAAAGTGGCATGTTTTGTGGGAGCCCATTCCAGCACCTTCCAGAGACGTGGAGTTCCCTGGGTAACTTTGTGTCTTGCAGTGTTTTAGCATCATCAGCACTGACATTCCTCAGACTGAAAAAACCTTTCTGAAATACACTTTTTGAGGTGTTTTTTTCTGTTAAATATGTAGGTCTGTAGAGCAAAACATCGTTTGGAGAACCTGAGGGAACTGTTCATGCTGCCAGGATTTCTAGATGAGGGGAAATATTTTGGTTTAATCCTCTTGCTATATAATTATGCCTTATACTTCCTGCATGGTCACTCCAACTCCAGTTTGTTCTATGTCACTCAGGACAAAAATGTGTACTTATTCCATTTTGATCATGCCTACACAAAAACCCAATCACAGTAGTATAATTCTGATGAAAGTATGAGGTTACCAACATGACCCTCTACAATTCCCTTACCTGCTGTCTTTTTTGTGTGCCCACAGAAAAGCCATTATCATGGAATTTTTTTAAAAGTATTTGCTGTGGACTATACCCTGTTCTCACTAATCCTCCTAAAACACTGGTAATTTCTATTAACGTTGCTAGAGCTGACCTGGACTTGCATCTAGGCTGGATAATGGAATTTGACCCTAGGCATCCACGGGATATGTGGTCTTCCGAGTACTGCTACAGGGCAATCACATTTCCTGAGCTGGATGGTGGGTATTCCAAGTGAAAATTATTGATTTGCTACCGCTCAGTGCCCTGCATGCCCTGCTGCATGGGCCAGTCTCTGTGCATCATGAGAGACTGGGGATCCAGACTGGAAAGCCCTGATGGTTTAAACTGCAAGCTCTGTGAGGCAAGGACTACTCTTTATGTAAGCCTGAACAAGCTGTAATTGGAGGGGATCCCTGATTTTAGCTGAGAACTCGGGGTATTACTGTGACACAGATACAATAAAGTGTAAGTCGTTAGGCAGAGAAGATAAAGCGCCACTTAAGGGAACCACTGACGGATGGGAGCGTGGCTCCGCAGCTCTGTGCAGCGAGAGGGTTCAGTGCTTGCCCCTTCTGCCGCTGAACCTCCTCACAATGCCTGGTGAATAAAAGCCTCCTGGCGTAATGGTGGTGGTGTTGACAAGGGTAATAAGGCTCATGATAATAAGGACAAGCAGGGTTTCCATTTTCATTACCAGAGCAATCGATTGGGGTTGAAGTTTTTTTTCTTCTTTTTTTTTTTTTTTGGTCTGTGTCATTGAAAACAAGTTCTGTAAGGGCCATGAGATAAAACCCTGAAAAAGGCCTTTAAAAAGGTCTTTGGAAGCAGTGTGGAATTTTAAAATCTAATCTGTAATTTAAAGAATGAAAACTAATACAATTGGTGCACAGTCCATTTCCATTAGAAGGAGAATACTACCCAGTTGTTTTCTCCCAGCGCAGGCTAAATTAAGCCTACAGGTGAATTATTTTCTTTTGCTTGTAGTTCTCCTCTCTAGGGAATCTGTGCTTGCAGAGTAACAGATGCAGCTTTTAGGCTGTTACACACGTGCACGTACTTTGCTGTCCAAGACGGAGAGAAAAAGTTGCTCGTTCAATGGAGACGGTTTTAAAGCTGCCATAATCTTGAAGCTGCCTACGTGTTCAAGAAGCTGTGGCTTGCCAGCACTCCCAAAAGATGCAGGCTGGAGCACCAGGTGGCCCCCGTGGCACAGCAGCCTGGCACGAAGCAATGTGGGTGCCCGGTCCCCCCTCTTCCCCGTGGCACCCCTTTGCCAACACCTTGCGACTCTTGCAAGGAGATAAATGAGGCCAGCGGAAGATTAACTAATGGCAGACCTCTGCGCTGCGACCACCAGCCCGGCCTGGCCTCGGCTCACGGCTGCGCAGTCAAGAGAAGGGTAGGGAGGGTGAGAGGAGAGACTTGTGATGTCTGGGGCCATGGAAGCAGCCAGGGGTTGTCCCCGAGGGGCTGCTGGCAGGAGAGTCGGTGAGAGCTGGTGGTGTGGGAATAACCTGGCTGCTGCTCAAGGTAAAATCGTGGTTTTGCTCTCCGGGAGCTTGGAGCCAAAGCTGAAACTGAAGTGTTATAGAAATAATCCCTGCCCAGAGCAGTTGGCTTTGTTTCAGGGTTGAAACTGTGAGTCAAAGATGCTTTTATGTCAAGACTTGCTTGAAATCACTCACTGTGGTCCATTTACTTTAGCCTGTGGCTGGGAAGAGCGGGGTTCAGAATGGTAGTGGTATTTGGGAGCTGGAGGATGAACTTCGCTTCCAGACCGAAATCTCTTCTCTGTGCTCTGGCGCCCGTCGCTCATGGCTGTGAGATGTCTCAGATGATGCTTGTGTACGTTGCAATACTCTGACTGCGTGTCACACAGAAAGCAGTTGTAAGCTGTATCTTGTGAGAGTTTGTTAATGATGCAGCTTATTTGTTTTCTCAAAAATGTGGCATACACGTCCATTGGTCAGGTGTCCATGCAGACAGCATTGTATCTGCAGGAGAAAACTAGCAACTGTTACTAATTTTTTCTCCCTCCACACTACTGACTAACCAGATTGTATCTGGAATAGCAAGCCTCAAGCAGATGAAGTGAAAGAGAAGGAATTATTTGCTAAGTTAGCATCATGTTAAAATAACCATCTTTTCTCACTACAGTAAACAAAATGCAACCTTTGTTACGGTCTGTAGTTCAAGCAGGACTGGGCAGATGTAACAAATATTTGGTAGCATGGGATTTTTCCAGGGCACAGAGAAAAGAGGGTGCTTATTAGCTGAGAGAAATGCTGAGAGCAGAGAAAGGAAGAGTGGGGATCTTGCACAGAAAAATAGAAATTTTGTCCCTAAAAAAGAAGAACTTACATGACAAAAAATGCTGAAAGGATCACAGAATCACAGAATGCTCGGGGTTAGAAGGGACCTCTGTGGGTCATCTAGTCCAACCCCCAGGAAGCTTTAGCACTAAAGCATTAGGTGTAAAGCATTAGGCAGAAAGGCTTAGAAACGTGGGGTACTTGGTTGGGAAGAGCTGTGTACCGTATCTATGGACACAAACCCACACTACGCATGCCTCCCACCTCATAACCCCCTTACACACGTGAAGGACTGCCTTGCTGTCTTCCAGAAGATTGGGGAAAAACCTACAGCACTTGGAAGTTTAGAGGCTGGGATTTAAATAGAGCACAAGGAAACTGGAACAACTGGCTTGCTTCTGTGAAATTCTAATAGCATTGCCATGCCTCCACCAGTCGTACGTCCCTGGAAATCTCCAGCCGCAGCATTTTACTGAAACCTCTAACCCAAATCAACAATATGTTTTTGCAATCCTTGTTAAGCCCACACTTTTGCAACAGGTTATTTTTTCCCCTCTATGAAACCATGACTTAATGCATAGTAATGGCATGTCAAAGGCGGTGTTACGGCCCCTGTCTCGAATGCAATGGTGAGTCTCCTGTCATGCGTGGAATGTAATTACCATTAAGGTTGAAAAATGAGGGAGATGAACAGTAGTGGCAGTTTTTCTCAAGTTTACATAAACACTGGCTGCAAGAAGAGGGCAGGAACATTAAAATCAAAGAGTTCCTGTCACATCAGCGCTTTAAATCTCTGAGCGGCTCCTTGAAAATCATCTGGCCTCGGTGAACACAAACAACCGATAAAAGCTTCAGTTAAGGTCTGCTCTTATCTGCTAATTTCAGGGCAGTCTTGCCCTTTAGCCACTGTCCCTAGGAAAGTAGCGGTTTTGGCACTTTCTCTTGGCTCGCTAAACTCTCTACCGTAAGAAGAAGAATAACGAGCTGAAAAGAAGTAGAATTGGGGGTTGAAGGTGCTTGAAGAGGAAATCTCTGTGTCGCTCGCTGAGCAGATGTGGGGAAACGCTCCCCGTGCTTTGCCTGTGCGTGTTAATAGGTAAAGACCAATGGGTGACAGAGGGTACCAGGGTACCACTCCTCTTGTTTCTAGTGCTGGGTGTCATCTCTTGGGCACAGAGCACCAAAGCCTGACCCAAAAGCTCTCAGAAACGTGGGCAGCATCTCTCTCGCACCGGCTCCCGATGAATCTCCATAGTTCATCTCCTGGTGGAAGTGCCAGGAAAGAGGAATGCCTCAGGATAGAAGCAGCGGCAGAGATGTTTAAAGGTGTTTTTTTTCCCAAGTGGCTGGGGTAGTTTTTTCCCTCGCTTGTGCCTAGTTAACAGCCAAAAAGGCAAGCCCGCAGGTTTCAGGTTTCATTAGGGACATGAAGCTCTCAGCAGGTTTGGCGGAGGATGTTTCAAAGGTAACTTTTCTGCATGAAACTGAGTTGATTTATTGTCTTTGTGGTTTTGTCAGGCATTTTTTGCTTCTGTTTTCTCTTTTTTTTTTTTGTGTGTGAAACCTGATGGCTTAAGCCAGGATTTATTTTGTGGCTTTGATGAATTGAAATCTCCTCATCCTGCCGCTCTCACTGGAGCAGTGCTGTAAAGCACTTTGGGTTCAAAACCCCACCAAATTCAGTGCCAGCAGAAAATGCAGGTTGCTCATGTTGGTATCACCAGGATTTTCCACATTGCTCTCCCTCTCCTCTCTCCGAGACCGGCTCTGGGCATCAGGCTGGAGCCATCAGCAGGCAGCGACCTGAACAAACTTGACCCCTGTCTTAGCACGGCCTTTTCGCTCCCCTAATCCCCTTTGACTGCTTCCCGTACCCAGCACGGACGGGAGCCATACCACAGAGGTATCTGTCAGAGCCTCATCAAGCTGCGATGGAGAGGAAGGGAGAAGGAAGAGGGCAGAAAAAGAAGGGAAAAGGGACGCCCCGCTGGCAGTCTGCTCTCCAAAACCCTATCAGGTCTTCATGGAAAGAGGTCAAATGGCGCTCTTCTCCCTGACAGCCATTTCCAGCTGCCACTGCAGTCACCAGTTTCAGTGCTTCCCTGAGCTTTTATGAAAATCGTCCTCTTGTGTCCGAATGGGCTCTTCTCATCTTCCAAACTGACTCAGGTTAGCTTAGTCTGTGTGGAAACTGTAACTGGCTGCAAATGGTTTATCTACCAGCAACAGAAGAAACGACAAGAAAAACAAAGTGTAGGAAAGTTTAATGCAATCTCACTTGCAGGTTTTGAAACCAGTACTCCTTTGCCACAAAACAATTGTGTGTTTTTATAAAATTTTTGGTTTTCATTAAAACATTGCCTTCTGTGGGAAAAGCATTTTTCTTTAAAAAGACTTCTCCCCACCAGTGTCTTGTTCAGCATTTATGTCTGTGCTGACAGAAATCTGTAAGTCCCAAATATTCTGGGGACAAAAGAGGATATTTCACCCCCTCCCCAAGTCTTCCAACTGAAAGTTCTAGATGAAGCCAAACAATATTTCTTATAATATAGCTAAGTATTGAAATATTTCCCTGTTCTACTTTGCTTATCAGAATTTGGGCCAGGTGGGCTAGAGATTCACACTTGCAGAAATCCTCTCCACAAAGGACAGGATGAGTGCCATGGCTTATTTCGTATTCTAAAAATGCCTCTAAGCTCGTAATTAATAAACATTTTGGGGTCTGTCCTACGGTACCTGAGCGCAGCAAGCCGAGCAAGTCTGGGGATGGTCACCAGGCTGAGCCAAGAGCCCCGGTCGCTAGATGAGTCCATGGTGATGAGGCAGGTCCACAGCTGAGCCAGAACTTGCAGTCCATGGGTCAGGGACATGGATATACAAGACCGAGCATGTGGCTCAGGCAGAGATGAGGGGTGGGAGCCTGAGCCTTAGTGCAGCTCAGGAGGGAAGTGGAGGCTTCTGAGGGCCAGACCCCCAGGATGGAGCAATCCATCCAGGGTCCTAGCATGGGTACACTCACCCTTTCAAGTTGCAGACAGGTGTTTGAAGTCCTAAATCATGGAGAGTACTCTCAGTACTACAAATCATTCAGGTATTCGTGTTCCTCAGTGACAGCAATCAATATGAACAACTTCAATGTTCAATGCCGGTGCTTGAGCAGGATTGCATCTAACCTGAACCCCAGGCAAGTCGGGGAAAATGCTATCCATTAAATATTAACTTAATGACATAGTTGGTATAAACATAAAAATGTAAAAACTGCACCACTCAAGTGGAGTAGAAAACACCCCAAGGGGCAAGTATTCTTCAGTACAGAAGTGAGACAAAAATTGGATACTTCAGAAATGGCGAGAATGTTCTTGAGTGTACAATCCTTTTTGCAGTGTCACACAACTAAGAGTTTTATCAAACCACTCTGGTGATAAAAGCTTGGAATTGAGAAAATCAAATGGAAAAACTAAAAGTGGAAGGCGGGTGTTAATAAAGTCTACTGTTAATAAAGTGTAACGTGCTGTGTATTAGTTTTTAATCAAGTTCTATATGTGGCCACAGTAAAGAAACAGGACGAGATTCCTCTGGTATTACTTCACATATTCTTGTTGGTGGTCTTATTTATTCACGCTGTTTTTTCTGTATAAAAGCACTGGGGGTGGGCAAGAAGAGGTGGGAAAAGCAGAGAGGAAAAAGCAGAGACCATGTTGGAAAATGAAAAACTCCTCTGAGTATTCATCCTTTATGGAGTTCATTCTGCATTTCATTCCATGTGTGAAAATAAAATGCAGTTCTCCTGTTCCCCAAAGTATCAGTGGACAAAATGGCTTTGCCTCCTTTAAATATAATAGGATGAGATCATTCAGCGTTTTTTTTCTTTCACTGAACTTTTCACTTTACTTTTATCCAGGTTAACTTATGTCTCTATTTTATTTGTAGATAATTTGGCCATTCAGTTTTGATCATCATATAAACCTTTCACCCTTGAATCTGTTTTGTTATGTTTAAAGGGATACAGTCTAGCAGCTAGAGAAGATGTTATTTTAATTAACAGCTATATAAAATGTTCTGAACTTTCCTAGCACAACAGTTACAGGCTTTGGACCACTGCTTCATGGTTAGCTCCGCCAGCTGAAGTGCATCACAGAAGGGTGCATTTCACTAGCCAGCTCAAGCAGAAAGTGGCAAGTGCCAAACTAAGAGGAAATCATTGTGCTGGGGATGATTTTTGCAGTCTGGAGGGTAGCAGATGAGACAAATTACTTGTGGTATCTCAGCAATTAGGCTCTGCAGCTTTGATGAGACACAGAGAGCGAGTGCAGAAAGAGAAAGCTTTTGTCTGTTTCTCTGAGTGAATTCCCTCCTGCCATGTTAGGTGTTTTCTCAATAGCTTCTTGCAAAAGTTAGTGTGATAGAGTTTTACTGGTATGCATATTCAAAGGAGCCAGTTTAGGAATGACTTTGACGTGGCTAAAGGGAAAATCCCTTCATGAAATGCTAGAGATACTTGCATGTTCATTCTTCTAATAAGCAGAGATGGTACGGTGTGTCTTGTCTGAACGAATTAACCCCAAAACTTGTAATTTCTTCCACTTATAATTGTTTGTCTGTGAAAGAATAATATCTCGTCCTACAAAGGTTGCCAAATTAGTAGAGTTCAGACACTGAATATCAAATGCTTGCAAAGGACTTGGTATTAATTGAGAGAGAGAACTTTCTGGAAATAAAGGCAGCAACACAAAAGGTTGTTAGATTTTTTTGAAAGGATGGGTATTTTGAAGGAAATTACAAATTACCAGNAAAACTAAAATGGGTTTTTCCGTATTTGTTTCATTTGGATGTATTTCTCTATTAATCTGTACGATGTTTCAAAGAAAGGACATCAAAGAATACAGTGGTCTATAATACCACCTATAGATAAAACCACAGAACAGCCCTTTTGCTACTCTGTGACCCTGCTTCAGCCCAGACTGTTGTCCAGCGTGTTAAATGCCATGTCACATGCAGGAGATCACTTGTGGCACAGGGCACTCAGCTGCAGCATTTTTTTCACATACCCTATCTATAATTATCTTTTTTGAATTTGGATATGAAATTGCACAAGTAAGATACTTCATTGCTCACAAACAGCCAAAAGTTATTATTAAAAGGTCTAGGTATACATTATTTGTCATTTTATCTAAGGGCAAGTAAAACATAAATTCTACAGAAACTAGAGAAACTTCTCTCTCTCCCTAACAGCAGTTTGCACAAACGTCTATCTCCTCAGTTTCCTGGGAGCTCATTCCTATCTCACTGTTTGGAGAGGTGAAATAAGTGCAGCTCTTTAAGAAGGGAGAAATAAAGTCAATTTTTTTGGTTCCACAGACAAGTGTCCTCAATTAACATTGACAGCTATTTAATTTCATTTAAAGTGGGATGGTTTAAAATATGATTCTTATCTATCTACCACAGGATGGACTAAGTCTCTCTTTTAGAGTCACCCAGCAATGGGTATTAGGGGAACGCGGCTACATTTCTTTCATGGAAACCTGAGCTCCATTAGCAAAATATAGATTTGAGCAGATATGGACCCAGCACCTGGCCTTTTAGAAATAAGATAAAACGGTGAGGAAGGAATTAGAGAAGATCCAAAGCCCATTTAAATGAATTGGGAGGCTCTGTAACCTTCAGCATGTTTTGGATCCCACTCTGAGAGAACAGAAGAACTTGTTTACCATAAAGGAAAAAATCATTATCCGTTCATTAAGGCCTTGATTTTGTTTTTTCTCTAAAACCTCTTATTTCTCTCTCTAACAGTAACTGGCTGTCTTAAAGAAAATGGGCATCAAGTGATGCCATGGTGGAGAGGAGTGGATATTGTCCCCACTTAGAGGGATGTGCCTACTATTCTAACGTACTGGTGCCACCCAAATGCTGCTCAAATTTTAATTAAACAACGTGCTGCTCTATGTGCCGATCTAAAGTTGGTAGCATAATAAAACCAACAACTGCAAAAAAAACTATCTGCTTTGAAAATGTCTTTTCAAAGTAATGGATGCTGATGTGCAGTGTTTTGCTTAGTCCAGTTTTCTGGTCTTCTCATTTCTCAAACAGATTTTTTTTCTTTTCAAAAATTCACTGATGTTATTGGTGGAGATTTTTTGTTAAAACACACAAAAAAATAAAACATGAGAAAGAAGATTTGAGAAAAGAATGAGAGAGATCTTTCTCAACCACCTCTAGACAGGCCTTTAAAAAGCTGTAAGTTAATGAAGTGAGAACAGCTGATGCTGAACCAGTTGCTAAGAAGGTGTCATGTAGCATATTGGGTTATATAAACTCAGTGTTTGTGGTGATTACAAAATAGCTTCTTATCTCTGGGGTTGTTTAACTCCTGAAATGTAAAGCTTGAGGGCATAGCTACCAAATTAATGTTTATTGAAGTCTCCTGGGCAGCTTTATTGAGCTATGCTCAGCCAGAAGTAATACATAGGTCCTAGGCCACTGGTCATTGTATGTGATGGCTTCACAGTAGCTCCCTAAGACCCCAGGAAAGCTATGAGAAATACTGTCTCCATTTCTACTGAGGTGTGGGCACTACCAGTGAGGGTTCCAGCAAGCAAAATCCACTGGGTTGTCTCAATCCAGACCACAATTCGCCATTTGAGTAGTCCTGTTATAAGTGGCAAAGAGGTTTTTTCTCTGTCACTGATGAAGATACAGGAGAACAGCTGCAGTACTGCTTCAGATCTTCTGGATAAGTGAACATAGTGAAGCTGCCTGCTGCCATTCATAAGCAGCACCTACATAGAGCTTAAAATCAGTAACTAGCATCCCTCCACCATGGGTGGAGCTACCACATCTGTGTACAAAGGCATGCCTCCCTGCATGGGAGAGCATTTTGGGGTGAGGAACCTACTCAGGGCTTACAGGTGCTCTTGGTTTCCTTTGAGGAACTCTTAGGCAGGTGTTGACCTTGCCAAAACCAACAGGGAAGAGTAAAGCAGTTGAGTGACATCACTATTTCCTGCTTAGTAAGTGAGTGGACTGTTTAGCTCTGGTTCATGTGGAGGTCCTTGGGTTGAGAAACCTCTGTGTTGTCCATGGGGTTAGTGGTACCAAAGAGGAAAGTGCTATAGAAAACCACCGCTTGTTTGTTGGAGCTTGCACTGGTGAATGGAGAGGCAAGGAGATTCATGGAATAGCAGGGAAGAGGGTGGGAGGGTAACACTAATAACTCAGTGAAACATCTACTTTCCTGTGAGTGGTCGTCTACTTCTACATTCATACTTTTTTTATGCAGCAGGCACTAGTACGCAGATACTGCCACAACACAAGTGTACGCACAGAGCATCTCCAAGGACACTTCTATGCAGGTAACCCTTCCTCGCTATGCCATTTTTTCCAGCTGGTGCTATGTTGGTTCTTCCTTTCTAAAACTGTCCTTTTATCACAGGAGGTGCTTGCAAGCAATGATGTTATAGTTTCTACAGTTGTCCAGTTCCCGAGATGCGCTGGTTAAAACTCAAGTTGATTCTGTGTGTTTTAACACAGCCTCTATTAATGAAATTGAACGGACTATAACATGGAGGTTTAGCAAAGAACTGTCATTAACCAGAAAAACTATTATTTTTCTGGGCCTCGGAGTTAGAACTTTAATTGTATTACAATGATAAAATCATGCACCATTTGAGGTGTCTCTGCTTTCTAATCAGAGTGTCGGTCTCATCCAACCTACTCATCTCCCACGTTTCTTCTTTGGATATTTCTTAGGGTGTATTTTTGGGTGAAAGAAACACTGCTGAAGATAGTCTTAAAAAGAGATTACTCTGTTTTTTGTCTGATTTTTTATTTGCTAAATCTTAATCTAAAAACTTGAAAACATTAAACTACAATTAGGATTAATTTATTTTCAAACTAGAGCATTAAAAGAGACAGTGGCAAACACAAACTTGAAAGGGGTGTGACTGAACTGATATGCTATAGAATTACACTATGTGCCTAGTTTTACAGAGGATGATGGCTTCCCTTACAATCAGTTTTATACCTGTTTTCCATGCATGTAGTAATTATCAATAGAGGCAGTAGGCTTTCATAGCATCCTGTTTAAACAGATAGGTGGGGATAAAGAAATGGAAAAAATATGTTGGTTAATAAGCGGTATAATTGATTTTTTTTAGTTTTTTTTTTTTACTCTCATAAGCATAAGTACTGCTACAGTGAACCAGACCAGAAGATCCATACAGGCCAATACTCTGTTAGCTGTTCTGCTACAAGCTGGCTGGACAAACAGAGAGGTATTCTTTTTTCTGGTGTGTTTTCCCAACTTACAAACAAACAAAAAAAAAATCAGTGATTTAAGGACTCTTATTTCTTGAATATGCAGTGATGGATTTATCCTCCACAGATTTGCCCAGTTCTGTTCTGAACCTCTTTTTATGCTCCAGGCCTTCACAGCCTTCTGTGGCAATAAGTCCCAGACTTTAACTCTGTGTGGAAAAGTACTTCCTCTCCTTTACTTCTAAGGCTGCTGCAGGATAATTTCATCAGGTGCCTCCTCGGTTGTTTTGTGGGAAGCAAATATCATCACCCCCTTATTTCTGATGTGACATCCAGCATTTTTAAGCACAGTTACTCTTGAATATTATTTAAAATTTCTGCTTTATTGAAGAAAACTTTTTTTCACGCATCTCCAATGGGTAATTTTATAGAACTGAGTTTTCTCTGTCTTTATATGTGCTTAAAGTCTAATTGTATCCACGCTGTTTTTCAATTACATTCTCTCTGGTTTGTCCCCGATAACATTCTTATTAATTTACTCAGTTTTCTGTTGATGCTGTGCTCCTCTACCTTGCACCTTTTTTGAAACTTCTTTTTGTATTGATGTTTCACACTTGTAAAAAAAACATGACAATATTATGACAGAGATGGTGTCATTTGCCTGAGGACATTCCTTCATAACCATGAGAGGTCTGACTCAATGAGGCTGAAGGATAAACTATTGTAGATCATAGTAACAAATAAGATAGCTCCCAGCACTTTATCTTTGGATGACAAAATATATATGAAAACTAATGAAATTTAGTTTTTGCACTTACAGAGGGGAAATATCTTAGCTATCTCTATGTAAATCATTCTACTTGTTCCTTACTTGGGCCCCACCATAAATTATATTGAATGAACACGTATTCTCCACCTGGTATTTCTCTGGGGCAGAAACACATTCAGGGGGTATGTGGTGAGTTGTAGCTCAAATGAGGTTTTTTTTCAAGAGCTCGTTTGGACCACTTGTCATATCTCTATACAGAGACTCGTGTAACACTGGTGCTGGGTCTAAAGGTAAACAGCAAACAAAGCTCTGCCTATCTGCCTCTCCTTCGCTAGCTCTGCACTGCACTCAGTGTCCTTCTATCTGCCCAGCACCATCTCCAAAGCCAGCCACAGCTTAAGTTAACCCACAACTGTTAGTTAGCACAGATCATGCTAATCCCCTTTCCTCAGCTTTCTGCAACACATGTGTACCAGGGAGCCCCAGGACGGGCCTGGGGTGTGGGACGGCTCCTTGAGACTGCAAGGGATGGGAGCCAGTGAAAATGAGCATTAGTCAGCACTTGCCTTGTCACCAGCGCTTGAAATCTCTTCTCCGCACTTCTTTAAACAATGGTTCCTCGTGCTTACTTTACACTATTTGTTACAATGTTAGGATGGCAGAAATAAGCTTTACAAATAAGTTCATTTGTGCTTTGATGAACTACTTTGCCTTTTCCTACGTGGAGATGTTCAGAAGGTCTGAAGGGCCTTAAGTGTATCAAAGTGGGAAATGGAGACTGGCTTTTCCAATGTCACAGTTGGTTGTTTGTGCTAGTGGAGGGTGGGAACCAAAAGAAACATACAAATAGAAGGGTAAACAAAACCCCGGTAAAATACTCAAAAATAAATTATTGTAGTGATAGCTAGCACCTTTTTCAGGATTAATTCATTATTCCTTAATATAAAATTGTCAAACTTTCATTAAGAGCCTTTTGTTTAAAGAAATGTTAATTTTTAGGAATCATTCTTTGTAGAGATTCACACACAAAGCTTCTACTCACTGCTTTTACACCGTTTTGAAAGGATCTAAGTACAGAGATCCACTCACAAGCCAGATTTCACTTTGCAGTTATTGGGGTTGGGGAGGGGGTGTTTGTTGTGAACACAACAACAGGTTGGCTTTATCTGAGTATTAGTTAAGACCAGTTGGGCTCAAGGGGGGAATACTTATTTGTTTTGGTTTTTTGCAAACTGTTGTTCTGCCATAACTGAAATGCGTTGGTCATTTGACTTAAACTGGTAACTGATGAAATGTTAGAATTTCTTGGATAATGGGAAGGAGCTTTTTTACAAGACATAGCACAACACAAAAGATACCTGAGACTGCTTAGAAAATTCTGATAGACCTATCCTATGGCAAAGAGACGTTCAAAAGGATACTTCTGGCTTGTTAGAGAGGGAAAGTGTCCTGGTAGTCCAGTGCAAGAAAAAGCTATATGGAGTACTCTGTTTCCTGGACTCCTAATGAGGGTCTGCTTATCTCTAGCTAAAGATAATCCCATCTTCTCCTGATTTAGCGTGAGAGACTGGGTGATGGGAACTCATAATCTTCTACTTCTCAACCCTCCTGTCCTAGAGTTCAAGTACCCCCAGTGCTTCTAATTTCTCTGACAATTTTCCAGCATGTCACTCCCATTCTTCAAGCTTCTTCCCCATTCCCAGACTGTTCGCACCCAGAGTTTTCTGTTCCTTCCCTCAGAACTATGACCCTTCATCATCACCTAACCCAAAGTACCCTCAATCTTCCCGACACCCTTTCCTCACCTTACCCATTTCATATTGTGGCAACCTTTCAATAAAACTGTCGATAGCAATGTGTTTGGTGAGATCTCTTAGTCTCTCCCTCCCTTTCCCACAGTGATTTTACCTGATGACTAGGTTTTCAAGAATTCCCTCCCAGCTGTCTACAATGGGAGCTGTTATATGTTGAAATATTCCTATAAACCTAGTCCAAATAGGACCCCATTCTAATGAACAAAGGAAAATGGCATGAATTTCCTTCTAATAGACAAGAGATTGTGCGTTTGAGTGTAAGTACTCATGAACATCTGGTAAAATGCAATTTGGTGATGAAAGCTTCCTTCACATGGTCAAGTCCTGACAACATCACCCACTGTTTAGTCTGAACTTTTATTTCACCAAGTGCTACACTTTTGCTTTCAGTGACCTTGTACGTCAGTTAGAGGGCATGCCACACACACTGCTGTTTCCACTCTGAATAGGGAGGTTGAAGTCGAAAATTGCAGGTTGGAGACTCTACTGCCCCAATGCTCTGTCCTCATCATTGTGGCTAAGCTTGTTATTGTGGAATAATTATTGTTATGTCGACAAGCCAAGCACTGGGCCGATGACCTCTGCAATATCAAGAGTGCTGTTTTCATGAGACTCATTTCAACAGACATTTGCGAGTGACCTCGAACTGCAGTAAAGAGATCCTGCTGTTCTTTTGTGTTTTAGATGGTCTACATAGCACATGCATGATGCTGAAATAGATTCCTTCCACAATGATCTCCAGCAAACCTTGATTGTTGTGTGTGTTCTCATGTAGCCCAAATGATGGGACCTAAACTGTTCTCAAAGCTGTGTCACAACTGCTCTTTATTTCCTCTCGCCTTGTTTTGTTTCATGGATGTGAAGGAGGGATGAGGGGGTGGGGGGGGGAATACCATACCATCTATACTCTTGTGATTTTGTTATAGCTGTTACCTTGAACCCTGGTGCATGGAGAGTTGATATTACAGATGTAGGAACTCCAGGACAGGAGGATACCAGTATCCAGTGCTCTATCTTTTTGCATGTGTGCTTCTAATCACTTGATAGAACAGGAGCTTGTACAACCACACAGTTGTGGCTGCACTACTCACTACATGCGGTTGGAACATTATCCAAGCACGTGGGAATAGGATGCAAGTAACTGGTTCTTTCACAGATGGGTAGGGGATTACCACTGACTCCTAGAACTGCTTCAGAAAACTAAGAAAATCCATTATTTTGTATTTAAAAGGAAAAGTTGGAAGGCCAAGGCAGAACATCTGATTTGAGGCTTCATAAGGGCTCCCTACAACAGGATTTGGAATAAGGCCTTTGACCTGAATGCAGACTTGACGGAGGGCAGTGCCTTCTAGTATTCTGCAAGTCCCATCTTTTGTTAGCAAACACTTCTTGAGGTCATGTATGGACAGATGTCATGGCTGAACAGGGGAGCCCACTGCTTGGTTTTGAAAGACTATGCTCAGAGGGAACGGGTACACCAAGCATGACACTTTGTGACCTCTCTTTTACACGCGTATTATTGTTTTTAAAGAATTTTTGGAAATGTATTGCTAATGCACCTACTGATGAGGTTCTACAGGAAAGCCTCTTGCAAGTCTGTGCTGATGTGAATGTGGGGGAAGGTGTTGATGAGATAATCTTCCCCTGTTTAGACAAAGTCTAGACCAAAGAATGTTGAAAACCCATCATTTAAATGAAAATAGGGCCTATTGCAAATGCAGTCAGTGACAACAAAGGTGTTTTGCTGCTAATGAGCTAAAATAGAAACCCTGTGTTGTCAAAGTGTGAAAGCAAGAATGTTTTATTACTTATAGTATCACGAGTGAAAGGTGCCTGAGGTGAATTTGTGCTTGCGCTATTTCTTTTGTTCCAGATTAAACAGTCATCCACAGCGGAGCTAGAAATGGTAGCAGAAGAAAGATTGCATGGTGTGTTGTATGGCAGCCCTTAATATATATGCTTGTAGCAAGTTTGAAAGAGTCTGCCATTACCTTGAACGCCCAAAGACCAAGATTACTTTTTTCTCTTGAGGTATCAGAAGAAAGCAGGACTGGAGTAGTCACCCTCTTACCCACACTGTAAGGCTATTAAAAGAGCAATGCAAAATTCTTTTGAATTGCTCTAGAGAAGTATTAAGAAAGGTTTGGGGGTTTTTATATACATTAGCCTCTACCTATATCACAGATATTAAATTGAGTTGGACCCGTGACAGTGCTTTGCTTGTCTGGACTTTCTCTCAATTCTCTGGCTTCTCCCACCTGCTTGTGCAGTGCACTTTCTCTCTTCCTTGCTTGGACAATCTTACTGAAAAGGGAAGCATACCGTAAGCAGAAAATTTTTTAAATGTCATATCTTGAAAGAAAATGTGAAAATCACATTGAGTGCTGTGTAAAGCCCTAAACCCCTTGTAATTTAGTAGTGACTTTTATCAGAAAGCTGACATTTAGCATACTGTACTGATTAGTACATGTTCTTAGCATATCTCAAAGACGTTTCAAAGGCTGGAATTTCATAGATCTTCCATAATTACTTAGTTCTTGACCAGCCAGTTGAACTTCTGCAGAATTAATTTCTTTGGAGGTTGAAATGTTCTGTCTGTATCCCTCCCACTTGCTTATATTTCCATGCACTAAGGTGTACAGAAATATTATCTATGCTGTGTTGAGAAATAAGTTTTTCTGTCGTCCAAATTGTACTGAGCAGCAAATTAAGAACTGGAAGATATATAGGTGTGTGCATATGTACCTATATAGAACATTTAATGGTATGGTGTTGGACAAAAGAAGTGGAGCAGATGATAATCACTACTTTTTCCAGCAGAGATCCAACAGAGATTTCCAGTAGAGACCATTGCTTGAGGTTTCTTTTCTTCTTGCTGTCAGAATCTCAGTCGGGTCTTGTTCACTCTTTACTTCCAAGACACTTTGGACAGTTGAAGTCCTCCTGAGGCCGTCATGTCTGAAATCAGACCAAGAGAGTCCTCATTTGGCTAAAAGCTCTGCTGCTTCCCTAAGATGTCTATTGTCAATGTGACAGAAAGTCTGTTAGTTAAAGTTGCACAACACCAACTTTTTCAAGTCAGGTTCTGAGGACGCTCATATACACACAGTGATTTCCAGGCAGTCCTCCCCTGAAATCAGAAAGCTATGGCTTTGCTCTCCTGAACTCTTTTACTAAAATTAAAAGCATCAGAAAGAAAAGGAGGAAAAGCCCAACCAACAAAATCAAAATCCTTCCTCCATCTTTTGCAGAGTTGTCATGCCTCGATTGTAAATTAGAATTTTAAGACTTTAGAGGGGAATGGAGCATTTGGCTGCCTCATTTAATGCTATATCAGAAATAGCACAAGAGAGTATTTATTTTGCAAGGAACAGAGCAGGGACTACCGCCCAGAAAACTACCAATATTCTCTTGCCTTTGCAGCCAAGCCCTTGGGCCCCTTTCATCTCAGACCCTGCCATAATTGTACCACCTGCTTTGGAGCTGCGCGGAGAGCTGAGCCGACAAAGGTAGCAGTTTGCAGACCCGAGCACGCTGGAGTGCCTTAGCTTTTTGGAAGGCCCTGCTTGCTCTGGCCCAAATCCAATACACCACTTTGACATCCGCTTAACTTTAAGCGTGTGAGTATCCCCTTTGAAGTCCTAGGTATATTGTTTTGCTGGACTGAGGTCAATGAGCTCAGTACCTTGCAGGATTGAGCTCCCGAAAGTCAGATTTGATTAAATGCTCCCCCCTTTCTCCCCCCCCCACCAGCCATGAAAGCCTGGTCAGAGCTGTAAGAGTCTCTGGAGACAGGAAAAAAAAAAAAAAAAAAGGCAGCTGGTGGGAAGTAAGCCTGGCTCAGTTGTGGTAGCTTGGTCTTAAATTGTTGCAGATCTAACCAGAAGAAAAGAAGAGCAAAAAAAAAAAAATCCAGTCAGAGATCTAGTTAAAAATTAAACCATCTACACCTTCCTAAGGGAGCTGCAGAATCTCCGCTGGAAGTGACTGCTTATGGATCACGCTGCTTTTTCCTCCTCAAACTGTTCGTGTTGTTGCTTCAGGGGTACGGCCGCCCATTTTATCGGTCTGTTCCCTGTTAACTCTGCTCCTGCTTCTTTTTTCCTGTGACGCCAAAACGTGCTTTCCGTAAGCGGAACGAGCCGTGCTCTCCCTCTCCCAGTCTGCTCCTTGTCAATTCGCATCACTTTCAGGTCAGGAAAGCTAACAGGGAACTGGGCGCTGCAGCATTTGAACTCAACCTTGCCTTCCCAAGGAACAAGCTGACAATTAGTCCAGGGATCAGCATCAAAAAAGAGCAACCCAGCATGAAGCCTGTCTAATTAGTCATATGAACGGAGGGCTTCCCCTCCACTTCCTCGGGAACACATGCCTGTCAGATCTGATACAGAGAGACTTCTCTCCCTAACATCATATTGAATTAGGACTGAGAACAGGTAGCCCTGGCTGAATCGCTCGTTGAAGGAATGGGAGGCTTAGCTGCAACATCCAGTTGCACGCTTGTATCCACAGTTGCAGTGTCCTTATGGCCATGTGCTTTTCAAGTGGTTGCAGCATGTTTCTTTCCTTGAAAAACACCGGGGGGTGGGTGCAAATAGTTGATCTTGTTGTTGATCTTCTCAATTTAATAACACTTCTTGTTTAGATGGAAAAATGAGCAAAGGGAAAAATCAGAGATGAAAGCTGAATGACAGTCTTCTAATCTCAGAGAACTGTGCTGTCTCAGAGACTCCATGTGTCTGACTTTTTTTCTTTTTTTTTTTTTTTTTTGCTTTATGAACCAAAACATGCATCTATCTCCTACAATCTGCAAGACAAAGTAAGCAGTAGTAAAACCTTGTGATTACTGTTAGTTTTGCCGTAGTGTCTGGATAGTGGCTAACAGTTTGATCTCAAATTAAGATCCTGTTACTTTCACTCTAAGAATAAAAAAGACAACCAGAGCTTATGAAGTCTAACAGCTTTATACAGGGACACATAGAAAAAACAAGCCAAATGATCTAAAAGTGTATATTTTACGACTAGGTAAACTCCATTTAAATTCCTGAGTCAAAGTCCTAATTCAGAGTTTAAAACTCCTTAATCTAATTTTGTTGAATTTATTTTGGAAGTGAAGCAAATGAGATGAAATAAAAGTTACTTTAAACGTGTCCTGGAAGTTTTCTGGTGTGGGCTGCAGAATAGATGTGGCATGCTAGCATTCTGAATTTTCATTTTGTTCTTGAACATGAGGTATGTTTTATACTGGTATGGTTTATTTCTGGAAGGTAAAAGGAATAAACTACTTGGACATAACACTCTTTTGCATGGAGGTAAAGAAGCATTGCATAGGGGCTGCATGCATATAGTAAGTAAAGGAAAAAAACACCCACACCACTGCCACAGTTTTGTCAGTGCATCTGCTGGATCTTCATGATTGTGACGTGTTGTGACAAGTTTCTCAGCATTGGTTTCTGTACAGATTCTAGCCTAGATGCAGTGCTTTTTCTTTTTTTTTTTTTTAATTTTCTTTCTGTAGCCCAAGTGCTATATGCATTGGTTTCACTGAAACAACTGTCCTGTCCGACAGAAACTCTGTAGGGGCTGCCAAACAGCCATCAGAGAAGCTTTGCTCCTGCAGTGTACCTCAGGCTGTTTGTTTTGGCTGAGAAACTGACAGCTGCATCTCCAGATGTGGATTCCTGGCATGGTAGGAGAACACCAGCACCAGTCCAAGCATCTGTATTCAGGTGGCTCCTTGTTTATATACCAAGAAGTGTTGATGTTTTCTGTTTGGTATAGGGCTGGAGTGAGTCTCAGGAGATGTTCATGTGCTTCCTACCATGGCATTTACCTTCAGGTACTTCAGAAGACAAAGCTGAAACAATCTGTGTAGTTCTTCCTTTCCTACCTATTATGATAATATACTTGTTCACAAAGCACTTGAGTCATACCACCGAAAAGTGCGATGAGAGGCCTTTTCATCATTATTTATGGTTATTACTATTGTTATAACTGGCAACTGTAGCTTGAGATAAGCACATGCTCACGAGGAGCACTACTGTTCCTAAGCAGAAATGCCCAGGAACTGAGACTCTGCAACTCAGCTCTTTGTTTCCCCACATACCAGAGAGAAGGAAAAAGAATGATTTCTCTACTATATACTGAGTGATACAGATGCAATGCCACATGCTTGCCAGCGAAGCTGCATCTCTCTAGTATTCAGATGAGAGCTCTCCACTTCCTTCATGTAAATTCTCCATGTATTAATTAACTGAAATCAGATGCATGGTGATTTTAGCAGCTGGTGCTTGAGTAGACACTTGGTGGCACACTTTCTCTGAAGAGTGCTGTGGGATAATGCAGCTGTTTTGCTAGAGTCCCGTTTTGTTATCCCCCCTTGTCCTTGGCATGGTGTGTTCTCACCAGCTGCCAGCCTTGTCCAGTGGCTTTTGCAGCTTACCTGGAGATCACGGGCAGCTGCTTTGAAGCAACAAACAAAACAAAACACTTCCCCATAGACCTGTCTTCAGCTCCTGAGAAACAGAAGAGAATCGACAGAGTATTCCGCAGGTTTCAATGCTCATCTGTGTGGTCCAGGCTCAGCTGAATTGCTTTGTATTCTGGGGGTGCTGGAAACACAAAGTCCTTCTCTCATGGACTTCTTGGGCATCCCTTCCTCCTCCTGCATGGGTGCTTTCTGCAAGACACAATACTATTCAGTTTTTGCATATACTCAGCAAGACACCATTAGTTTTTGCATTAGTTAGTCCTGATGATATGTATTTCTGTTACACTCACACATAAGGAAGAATCTCATTGTATTAAAAAAAAAAAAAAGTATTTGTGCAAGTAGTGAGAAGATAATGTGCTTTATGACTTTTCCCTCAGACAAACATTCGTGGCTCATGAATGGTATTTACCCTGCTGCCCTTGTTATACGAATACTTGCCTAATACTATTGCTCAACCATACAGCTTACATTTGCTTCCAGCAGAGTTCAGTGGCATGAGCTGGCTACTACCAGTGTTGTCTCTTTGTGATTCTGCATCAATCAGTCATTAGAAGAAGAACTGTGTGTACGTTGCCCTGGAATTTTACAATTTTACACGGCAGCCTGTTGCCTTCCTGTGCCGGTTGAAGATGTTCGTTGAAATGTGGAAAAAGTATGGGCAGTACCCAATGTCTGTTTGACTTCTAGCTCTGATCATCTTTTCTTCGTGATTTTTCCACCAGTTGGTGCTTCAAGGATGCAATGGACTGCACAGGACTGGGCACAGCCACTAATGAACCAGCGCTAATGAACACTGCCGAAAACTACTGCCATTAGAGCACAAAAGTAGAGAAGTGGCCACAGTGTCAAGTCTTTCACATACTTAGCCCTGGACAGGAACTGAGGAGCAAGGGGAAAGATAGCAGTGGGGCAGTAGCATGTTACATGTCAAAGATGCGGTGTCGTATGACGATGAACCAGTAACTGGTTCCCTGGTGCTTTTTCTGCAGTTCCCCCAGACCTCCAAGCAGTATTTTAATTAACTGGCTAGCTGACTAAAGTCTTCTCTTACTTTTCTGCTCACTTTTCTTACCCAGTGTATTACAGCATTTGCTGCTCTGCAAAGCTCAGAGGACTTCTGTGAGGAGGAAAAGAAACAGCAGATTCGGTTCCCAAATGCTCTAAAGCTCCATTTGAAACCAGAGAGCGAGTCGAGCCTTCCCATCGTTCGTGTGGGAAGTTTGCAGATGATACGATAATGTCTTTTTCATCCTTTATAGCTCTGGTGCAGGTCTGTTAGCCGTTTCAGCAGCGTCCTTCTGAGGGAACGCTAGCAGTGCTGCTGCTGCTGACTCACAAAAGGCTCCACTTCCTTGACACATCGCAGTGACTGCAAAGAAAGCCTTTTTCCATGTGAGCCGTGCTGCAGCTCAGCCTGGTTCTCATTATGTTCCTCTCCCATACCATTATACTTCGGCATAGATGCAGTACGCGCCCAACTGGGGTCACGTCTGCTGCTAACAATCTGCTGACATATTAGATAAGGTATATGGGTTTCTTCACTGCTGCCAAGGGTAAAATATTCCCACTTCTACAGTATTTCATTATCTTTTTCTATTTTTTTAACCAGATGCTGGTCAAGCTGCAAAAAGCAGGGAGAGTTCCTGAAGTACTGTGATCTTACCTTATTAATGCTGCCTGTTCTCCACCCCAGACGTGTAGGATGTGAAAGAAGGGGGAAGTAGCATCCAGGATTTCCCCACTTGGCATGCCTCAGGGGTCTTTTGCTTTTTGCTTCTTCCTGCCTTCACCTGATGTGGATACTACACAATTTGCTTTCAGTATCTCTTTTAATTGAGGGAGGTCTAACGTGATGAGTGAGCTGTAGGACCTTCATCTTCAACACCGAACGCATGGACAGTTTGTAAGACATCTTAATGTCTCTTTCAGAGGTTTTTTGACCCCGATGCACTATCTTTGTGTAACACAAAACAGATACGCTTCGTTGTTGTGATACTACCATGAGGGGGAAACTATGCTTGTTGTCTGTTTCTTAAAACTGGCTTCCTTAAGGAAACAAGGCTGGCTGGCTGTCCGTCCCAGCTCTCCTCCAGCAAAACTTCTGATCTACTTAGCTAATTTCAGTTTCACTTAAAAATAAGCATGGGATGTCAACGGTATTAAATGTGTACTTGTTTTGTGAACATAGACAGACTAATATAGGAGGCAGAGATTCTATTTATGCCTCCATTGATGGAAAAATTACAGCAAGATTTGATTGTCTTTCTTATTAATAGTTATTGACAAAGCAAACTTTATCACAAGACATAAACTCATGGGTGACCAGCCTTCATAGGTTCTGCTACTTTGTGCAAAGTGTTTCTTTTCTTATGTCCCCTTCCATACATGCTCCTAGAAATTGTACCTAAATTTGCACATACTGCCTGCTCCATTGCATCATAGAAGAATGGCCTGGTCCTCAGTAAACCAAGCATGGGGTAGATGTGTTAGCAGGTTTGTTCCTCAAGCTTAGGAAGCTCGTCTGGTTTGCCAACAGAGTTTTGTGAGATCTGACATGTTCTTCCTTGCTTTGATTACACAGGTTTCTGCAATTGTTTCATTTGTCACAAACCTCTGTTAAAAAAAAAAAAAAAGAGAAAAAAGAAATTGGTTAATTCAAATTATACTAGAGGGGGTAAAATAAACTTTAGCTGTGTTGCATGTACTGTTATCTCATATGTGATAGTTGAAACCTCTTCCAGTCCCTGGCACTTTGATAACTGAACAAGCTTGTTAGGAGCTTCACCCTAAGCCTTCAAACAGGACCACACTTAGACTCATCTAGAGCTATTTGGTATCAGTATGGCACATTAATGTAAAGTCTGTTGAACAGATAGTAGATCTGGTTTCTGTCTCTCTTCTGAAGAAGGGAACCCAGCTTTTGTAAAATCTGGGTTCCATATGCAGAGCCAGCTATGAAGTCTTTCCTTTCACAGGAAAAGCCTGCACCAGTGTCCTCAAGTTTCATCAGCTCTGTTCTGTCTCTCATGTCCCTTCCTTCCCGCCCTGGGAGATTCAAAGTACCAGTGCTTTAGTCAGGCCTGCCTCTTCTTTGCTAGAGACAGATGATGGTAAGTAGGTTTCATGTCCTCACTACCTGTTAGTAAGCAGAGGCTCAGGGATAAAAGCGATGAACAGGTTGCAAGGACTTAGGTAAAGAGCCTTGTGAGAAACCACAGCTTCTGGTGTCAGTCGTTTGAGTGAATGAAGAAAGTGTGACTGGGTTGTGGACAGCCTACTAGTATAATTCACTCTTAGTCTGGCTGCAAAAGAGTTTGTTGCAATCCTTCCCCCTTGATTTATGGCTCTGAGGAGAGGTTGTTTTAAGACACCAAGAACTCTGTTCAGAAATACAGCTAACTGCTGAAATGACTCTGTCTTTCCTAGATCATGTATGGCATGTTTCGTGTGGATAGCTGAGCTAAGTTTACCAGTAACTCTGGGTGCTAGCAAAACTCCAGCTAAACAGTGGCTTAAGAATATAAAATGGTGGCATACCACAGGAAGAACGCTGCAGAATGATTGCTGTTTATGAAGTCCTCTGGAACTGGGGCTGAATGTGACGATGTTTCAGCTTCACCTCAAAGCTTATGTGCTCTGAGAGACAGCTGGCATTTCACTGCAGAAGTAGCTTTTCTTTAAAAAAAAAATTAAAAGTAAAATGAGAACCAAAGTGAGTTACAGATGTCAAGGATTGTAGGCTGCCAGTGATGGCCATGAGACAGCAGTCAGATGACCTAGGCAGTGCTTGAATATACTGGAAATTATTTTGTTTAAAAAAAGACAGGAAAGAGAAAAGATGGTTTTCTGAAAGAGTTAACCCTTCCTTTCTTTCTCTGCCTGTACAACCTCCCTTCTCTGCCCCTGTAGCCCTTGCAGTTCTCATTTGTGTGCTTTGGATACACTCAAAATCTGGTTCTTCTTGATTCTCGATTTTCTGTGAAAGCCCTCTCAGTCCCATGGCAGCTGGTTCTCCAGCATGATGCAGCTTTAAAAACACACTCTTCTGTCAACAGAAAAAAAAACAAAACAGGGTAAATGACAAGGATGTATTAGCAACCACATTCTCTGTGCAGTGTCTGCTTCTCCAGCCCCCCTCACTGCCATCTACACCACAGTCCGTGGGGCAAACGCGTGCTGCTCCTGTAATTCCACCATCACCACCACTGAAAGCACAGCAGACAAAAATATTCAGGTGAAAGAGCACAGTCTAGAGGCAGAGAAGAAATACCAAGGTTAACACGTTATTCAAAACAGTATATACTCAGGTTTTCGTCGAGAAGATCAGCAGGATAATGGTGACCATTGTGTTGTGCTTGTGACGGCAGTCTGTGCCCATTCAGTCTCCCAGCGCTCAGGTCACACATTAGAGAGGGATCAGTCACTGTAGATTAGCACGTGTCATCCATTTTAGTGACAGCAGAACTAAGTAATACTCCCTTTCCTGCAGCAGTCGGTGGCTTCTCTAAAGACATTTCCAAATTCAATTGCTGTTGGGTTAATTCCTCTTCTCTTGTATCATGTTGCAAACTGGACAGCTGCCTCAGCTGGTGTCTGAATCTTCAATAGAGAAGAGGTCAGCAAAACTATTTTTCAACGTTTAGCAGAAATCTACTGAAACTGTCAATTTTAGAAAGCTGATGGCAAGCTGTTTGACAGATGCCAAGTGGTAAGAGCCCAAATATACTATTGGGAATGTTTATTTGTGGGCATAATCTCCCCTGTCAAACTGAAGAAAAGGATGCCATGCAGGTTGCAAATATTAAGTGACAGATTTCATACAGCCTTTCTTTTGCTGAAAACACGAGTGCATGTTAAACATAGAAGCGGTCTTCCCAATCCCTAGGAACGCATCAGCGCAGAAGGCTCACAACCCTTTGAAACTGAACTTAGGAAAGAAAGGGTTCAAATATTGGTTGCTTTGATAACAAAAATATTTAAAAAGCTCTCAGAAATCTCACCTAATTGAATATGGTAGTGTCATCGGCTGCTAGTGAGTAGCAACGCCAGCTTTAAGAATAGACTCTATCTTCTCCCTTGTGAAAGCTCAGACAGAGTCTACAAATCAAGCTGTCTTCCCAACGCCCTGTTTTATAGGCAGTACTAATACCAGCTCTCTGTACTGTGCTTTTAATCAGCGGACTGCAAAGCCTCTTACGCAGCAGGCTGGTATCGTTGCACTCGTTTTGGGGCAAGGCAAAGCAGGAACGCAGAGCAGCTGCCATTCCGGGCTGGAGTCTAAGACTAGTAAATCCCAGTCTCATGTTCTAGTTAGCATCTCGTACTGACTGAGAGCAAAGGCGGCATTGCCAAGGAGGGGTGGAGGCATCACCTGAGGTACAAAGCTGTCATTAGGGATGTGAAAGTTTTGCCGTGCTTAAGCCGCTCTTTTTTTCCCGGCAAGTATTTCCGACCCTGGGACTTAGCACCAAATCTTCTCTCTTTCAGCCCTTTGGTCTTAATTTTCTTTCCATTACCAAGAGTCAGATATGTCTGTTTATTTTGCCAGAGGTCACCTTGGCTTTCCCTTATTGATGTAAAATACCTTTTTCAAAGTACTCATTATGTCCAGGCTTTCCCCTCCCTCACCTCTGCTACAGCTTACTGTACGTCATTATCTTTCTTTTACTGTGCCAACCTCAGTTTTGCTGTCTGCTTAATAATTCCATATCATTTATTCTGGTAGGCTAAAGGGAATATTCTTCTCGATTCTCATTTATTCTAGGTCTTTTTAGAATATCCATGCTAATCACGGTGAACAGTTTTGTGCACTATATAAAGGTAGATATCACTTCCCGCAGGATGACTTCCATCCAAGTGTTTCAAACGTGAGAGGAAATTGTCTTAGCACCGCCACTCACAGCATTCCTGGTGCTAGAAAGAAAAATTTATTAAAACATTATTTCGTGTAACTGTACTTTGGCAGCTATCTTTGAAATTGAAAGGTGCATGACAAGCTTCTGTACTCCACACTTGCTCAAGAGTTTCTGTAAAAGAAAGAGAATATAGACTTACGTAAAAGGGGCTACGCCATGGACTTTTAAAGAGAACCCGCTCATTTCAACTTGTGTGGGACTTAAGCTCTTGGTCGACTCCCTAACTTGCTGAAAAGTTACAACGTAAAATATATTTTTAACTTGAAATATGTTATTCCAACATGTTTTAAATAATAATGTCCATCAATGGAAAAATATTTTAATTAATGAAAGAGATTTATCATTTCACAAATATTTTTTTACTTTGATTCCATGTGCAGATGGAATTACAGCCTATGACTTCAGACTGATTTTCATCAATCCCTTCATCAAAGAAAGATCTCTTAAAGAGAAAAAGAGAAGGTGTCTAACTGTAAATTTGAGAGGCTACCATGGAGGCAGTGAGTCGCCGGTTTAACTGGGCTAGGCTTAGCCCAAACCTCAGCAGTGACTAAGGGTGACAACCAACTACTAGCACAACTCAGGGCTGCCCTTGCTAGTAATCATCAACTACGTTGTGATGGGATTTGGCTGTATTGGGTGACTACAGACATACAGCAAGGCCAGTTCCTGCTCCACAGACCTTGCAGCCTGGGCAGGGGCTGGGGTAGGGGCAGGCCAGCGGTGGGTAGAGGATCGGGAATGCTGCCTTCCTCCCCTGATGGTTGCCTTGCACAAGAGGGATCCCCTCTGCCTGGCAGTCTTTAAAAAGCTCCCCATTTACCATCCTAATGCTGGGCCAAAAGAACACACTGGACTGTAAATGCAGTTCAATCCTTGTGTAACAAAGAATCGTCAAAATATAAGCCTAGGAACGGTGATTTCTCTGCCCTGGAAAAAATAAAGTGCATGATAGGTAGTAAGTGGTGTCTCTTTCTTGGTGGAAATGAGCTGTTTTCACGCTGTTTACTTTCCTTTGTTTTTATCCCCAAGATATCCAATTTACGTGACTTCTATGCATTATAAACTATATCTGTGATTATTGGTTATTAACTCAACATGTGCAGCGACATATTATTCTTTTGATTGAGTTACATTTGCTTTATTTGTGTTTCACAGTAACAGCAGTCACAATTCTGTTAAATTTTGTAAACCTTTCCTCTATCTCAACAAATTGCTCAGCTTTGTAGCCTGCAAGAACACTTGAGGCTAACACCTTAAATTACTCTCATTTAGCCATATTTTAAATTAACAGATGTAGGCACTACAAGATTATAAATGTTCTTCATTAGCAAAAGCTACATGTTCATTTATATTAAATGTAAGCCCTTATAACCTCATGTCTGTCATAGGGAAATGTTAATTTCTATGTTACCCAGAAGCCTAATTGATTTCTATTTTCATTACCACAATCATTATTGCTGAAAGCTTTGAGATTGACCATGAATACTGTACTATAGTCAACAAGTCAAGTTCTGAAACCAGCCTAAAAATCCTTTAGAGGCTTGGTAAGGTTGAACTGAAGAATTGGATCAAGCTCTTCTCTGATCCATGCTGAATGAACTGTTAACTTTAAAGGGGCCAGATTTTCACCTCTGGTTGCCTGAAAGCTGATGGCAACCTACCTGGTTTTTAGCCACATTTTATGGTGCAAATTCCAGCTTGATCGGTTTCCTCGCTTTGATATAACTAATGGAAGCAAGCTGCCTTCTTCTGCAAACCCGCGCGGGCAGGGCAGGCAGCGCTCAGCTCGTACAGCTGCCTTCACGCTGCTGAAATGAAAACCCTTTCGGTGCCAGCCTTGCAGCAAAGCGTATGCTGGGAATTACACAGACTTGTGAATTGCTTTCCCTCAATGTTATTTATGACGACGTTCTTTCAAATAAGCTTAGTTTCCCTTTTCAGGCTTAGCCATTGCCAGATAAATCAGCGGTATGTTATGGGTACTGAAATATGTTTTCCAAGCCCTAATCCTGAATACTTTCAAAATTGCAGGCTTAAAAAAAAAAAAGAAAAAAAAAGTCCTTTTCATGCCAGAACACCCCCAATCCCGTTCCCCATACTGTTAAAATAAGCAAAAGCGATGCCTTTCACCACGCCGCGGTGTGGGAATGCTTCTCCCTCCGTCCTTACAGTGTGGAAATAAGCCAGAAGTATCTGGCAGCCCCGTCTGTGGGGCCTGACTGGTCCATCAGCGTGGCCCTATCTGCACACGCGAGGTTGCTGCCATCGTGGCTGTCAGGCTGTAGAGAGCAAAAGGCTGCTAGAGCTGCTTCTTGGTGACAGCAGTGCTGCTCCCAGGCCGTAGAACACGCTTTATTACAAGGTGCTCTGTATGATCCAGGAGAATGGTAAATCACAATGCTTCTTCTCACTTTCTGAGCTCGCTAGGCCAGAAGTGAAATCATCTTTGTTCTGCATTCACGTTCTGTCTCCTTGTTTTCTAATTTTTTTCTCTTCATTTTTTGCTTGTTTCACTACCATGTTCCTTTACATCTAGCGGGAGAGACCTGGAACACAAAACGTAGATGCATCACTGAGAAAAAAATTGAAAAGCACCCACTACTGACGTTTTTGGAAAATGGCTGATTGTCTTTTTTTAATTCTTTCTGCCGCCGGCTCTCAAAGCAAAACTCGTTGTCTTTGGGCGTATTCCTGCTGCTGTATGTTCACAGAGGGAAAATATGCAGAGGTCAGCAGTTTCAAAGGCAGTCTCTAATTTTAGGTTCTTAGCTTTGGATATTTTGGGACAAAACTTTGGAAACAACAAAAGAAGTGTCAAGGAACTATAAATCTAGATGAAGTAAGTAACACCCAAGACATCTTGAACCAGAGATCCCAAACCAGAGACTCTTCTATTTAAAAAAATAAAAAAAAGAGTTCTAGCATTTGCCAGAAAATGTTTTTTTCTTAGTTCTTGAGGTTTCTATCCTTCCCCACGCTTCCCGCTATTCCTATTTTCATATCACCGTTACAGGCAACTTTGAAATTCCCATACCAATCCAAGGCCTGCAAAAGCTGAGGGAAAAAATTGCCCTTTCTTTTAAGGCGCACTTGATCGTCTTAAGATTGAGTGCTGTGTAAAGTCTGAATTTTTTTTAAATCAAAAAATGCTCCTCAAAACATTTTTATTTAGCTGAATTTGTCCTAAATACTTTGTTGGCAATGTACGCTTTAGTAATATCTTTTAAATATGCAATTTTCAAAACTTTTTAAATTGCAAACAAAATACCTGTTTAAATACCAATCATGTAATAAAGCTCAAAAGTGCTGATTTATTGAATAATTCTTTGAAAATTAAAGATGAACTATGGAAAAAGTCAAGAAGGCCTGAAAGAAGATTAAATCAAAATAGGTTCACTTAATGTATCTGTCACAGATACAAAAAAAAAGAAAAAGAAAAAAAAAATTAATGTTTTTTGAAGAGCTGAAGTACATTTTCCAAGCAGTCTTATTGTGCAATCAGATCACTCAGTAGCCAGAGATTTGCTTCAATGAGCAAACAATTGCAGGGAGAGCTCTCCTGGAAAGGGCAAGCCCAAAATTTCTGAAGGACCGCGGTACCTGATCAAAGGAGTCACAGCCTTGCAGTTTGCCGGGAACTGCTCTTCCAGCTTCAGGTTGAAAGTCAAGAACGAGCTCGGTCCTCTCTCTCGAACAGACAAACAGACGGATGTACCTATGCCTGTCAGGACATGATAACTGCAGTGAGACTTCAAAAGTCATGGACTAAAAGAGATTTTTAGGCAAACAGCTTCCACGTCACTGACATAACATTTTTTACATTTTTAAAACGAGCACTGAAATACAGAAGTCTTGTTTTCCACTAACGATTTGGTCCAAAGCAGTGGTTTCAGCTTACAGTAAATCTTGCACTGTGGCAGATTGCGGGTTGCTTGTGTTGATTCATGGAAGACAACTAAGAAAAGCACCACCGGGCAAGGTTAAATGTATGGTACTGCAGATGTGTGTGTATAGATATGTGTACCTGCACACACCTATTTTTCATGTGGAGTAATATTCCCATCCGCTAAGTAAGCCAGTTGTGTTTTACGACTTGTAAAATTTTGAAGAGCATTCTGGAATTCTTTGTGTGTAAAGAAACTGAAAATGATTTCTGTGTAAAGAAACCAGGCAAGCAGATCCTTTTGCAAGCCATTAAAACAGTCCCTTCCAACGAAGTAACTGGGCTGTAAACAGAAAATTTTGTGTTGTCTGATTTCTTTCCCGAGACCTGTGAAGGAGGTTTCCTGAATCTCTACCCACCCTGCCAACATGCCAGCCTTTCCGCTTAGTTCTGCCAGTTAAGTCCGTGCGTATTTCCTCGAACTCTGCAAAACAGGTGGAAGAGCTCTTAAGGACCTTGATTTGAAACTGGGCATGAAATGGATGTATAAAAATAGAGAGTTAAAGATCATGTGGCTTTTTGCAGCACCGCTGACTATTGGTTTAAACCCCAAAACCCAAAGCAGGCGCTTGGGCACTGGGGACGCGCGGTGTGTTGCACAGTTTTTGGCTTTTCTGGGTGCTGGTGGAGATGTCTTGTTTTGCTTTGGTTTTCGCTTAAATGATGTTGGGAAAGCTGAGCAAGACAAACCTGCGTGTTAATTAATTACAGAATAAAACAAAAGGCTGGTGTCTTCTGGTACATACATGCGATGCAAACAGTGGGCAGAGGTCCCTGACTGCACGGAGGCAGGAAGGCCCTGCTGCCTCTCCTTACTCCACCTCATCAAGGGAAGCCCAGTCTGGCCCAGGACCCCCTCCTGCGGTCCAGAGCAGACCCTTCTCACACACTGCGGTGGGATGACGTGATGGCTGGCTGCTGTGGAGCATCCCCTTCCAAGGGTGCAAGCTCCTGACCCAGCTGGGGTCTCCTCTCCCCCCCCCAGCTGGGTCAGGCTCAGCATCGGTGGCCGCAAATCCCTCATCCCCTGCCTGTTCCCTGCCCGCACTGGGGGAAACCAGCCCGGTTGGCTAGAATTTGCTGCCTGCCACAGGGAGAAGCAATTCCCTCGGATAACGACCTTCGTGGGTAGCCGGGGTGCCAGCAAGCTCAGGGCGAAAAAAAAAAATCACGTTTTGTGCCTCCGTCGCAGCTTTCTTCTCGACGGCTGATCTTAAAAGCTCCAGAGATTTTTTTGTTTTGTTTTTTTGCAATATATTGGATTGAAACGCTCGCGTCTGGAGTCTTTGCACTGCTTGGGGGTGCTTCAGATTGTAGCTGCCGAGGGTTAGGGGTGCTAACCTGTAGTGAAAATTTCGTCAGCTTTTAGTCACCGTTTTAAACCGAAGAAAAAAAAAAAATAATAGTCCGTGGAATACCCAAGCTCTTTTTTTTTTTTTAATAAAAAATGTCATCACTTCCATTAAGTTTATATGGAAAATACGGTGTCTTTTCTGCACATGGAAGGGGCGTGAGAGGCTACCTGCACCCAGCTGAGCTGCCGGTGTGTGCGTACTCAGCCCCGCATGTCCGGGTCGGTGTTCGCACCCCCGTGGGTGCATCCCTACTCGTACTTTTCTCACACGCGTCCGTGCGCTCGCAAGCTTACACCCAGGAGCAGATTTGCCGTACGGCTTCGGGTCGGGACGGCTGTTTTTAACGATCCTCCCGGCTGCGGGACCTCCTGCGTGTGTGTCTGTCCTTGTGTCCGTCCGTGTGCGCTGAGCTGTGCCCGGCCGGTCGTGCCCTCCGCGGGCAAAGCCGCCTCCCGCCGCAGCCTGCAAAGTGTGAATAATTTTCAGTGAGGAGTTACGCCAAGTGGGAAAGCTTTTAGCACATTATCCGCTGGCAATTGGGCTATAATCTAATTGCCAGCCCCCGGGTCTTAATAGAGCCTTTCTCTTTCCACCATCGGATTTGCATCTGGGAGATGCCTCCTGGGTTTCGCTCGCCTGGCGTTGTGCTCCAGCCAGGCACCTTCGCGGTGTGGGTGACATTGAGGTGTTTCTGCTGTGAAACTGGATCTCGGGTACCTGGGCTTCTGCCTTGCTGGCGGCGGCGAGGTGGGGGGTGGGGGAGATGCTCCGTCCCCAGAAATCGCGCTGGGAACGGGGGGTTGCGCCGAAACCGGGGAGCGCAACGAGAGGCTGAATCCGGCGGGGAGAGCAAGATCATCATGTGCGGAGGAGGGGAT
>Ga0065711_1028660_pt1 | contig 39920 bp, 17 predicted proteins | sample Hoacrofraction12_FD_59098 | JGI IMG/M metagenome (GOLD analysis project Ga0065711, IMG submission 59098) | Hoatzin crop microbial communities from Cojedes, Venezuela - Epithelial fraction 12 v2 (version 2) | ecosystem: Host-associated > Birds > Digestive system > Esophagus > Crop | place... | reverse complement strand
CCCGTCCCTGGGGGTGTCCCTCGGGTCGCTCCGTGAATAGCGGCCGTGGGGCTGTGACAGCTGCGCCGCACGAACGTCCCCGGGAAGGCGAGGCGGTGGGAGCTACCGGAGGGTAATACCGTGCTAGGTGCTAAATCTGGTGTCTGCTCAGTGCACCGAAAAGCCAGCCGTTGCAGTAGTTAGTGATTTTGTTTGCGTGGCATCGCGTTCTTAGCAAGCGGGGCGGGTGATTTTTCTTTAACGAGGCAAAACGTCAAACACCTGCTTCAGTTACCTTTAAAATAATCGTGCCAAGGTCAGCGTGCAGAGGTCTTGGTGCTCACCTTAGCAGGGGATTTACATTTCTGAGAGGGTGTCGGAAGCACCTTTGGTTTTACGTGAAAGTAATTATTTTGATTTTGTTGATAGAGATCTGTAATGCGTGGCCAAAATATTGATGTCTAATTCTGTTTTTATGTTTATTATACCCTGACTATGTTTGAAAACATCAGTATCGTAAGTAAATTCTACTTTACATTTGTTTACAGTACTGGCATAAAGGATGTTTCCACTGTGAAGTTTGCAAAATGGCTCTGAACATGAATAACTACAAAGGATATGAAAAGAAACCTTATTGCAACGCGTAAGTATTGTAAATGTCAAGTCTTGCAGAAATGCCCATGAAAAGAAAACCTGGCCTTGGATATTGTCAAATAGGTATTGCTGTGCTGTAAAAACTTAATCTGGAGATGTAGTAGTGCAGTCTAGAGCAGTTTAGTATCTTTTCAGATGGCGTATTCTATTTGCATTGAATTGATAGGAGATGAAAATATCTGATGATGATGTATTTAGGCAGTGTTTTAATATCAGATATCAGGATACAGGTCCTTTCCTCCCAGAAAATGTCGGGTCTGGTGCTGACTCCTATTACATTCATTATTGGCCTGCTGGATTACAGTTGTTGATTATGCAGCGCTCTGTTCAGGGTTATGGACCTGATCAGTGTTTTGTAATAAGAACACAAACAAAATGCTTCTTGGTTGTGTAGTTTACCAGAGACAATATCCTGTTAGAGATCGTGACAACCTATTTTTAAAACTGTTATGTTGTTTATGTATCTCAGATTAGTAAGATAGATATTTAAAAAATTCCTGCTCTAGTGCTTCCTGCTATTTTGTATTTTGCTCCTCTCTTAGATTTTGATGAAGAAGATAGGTTAATTCTGGTTGTTGAGCATAATCATGTCGTATTCCATTTTCAGATTTTGTTGTTGTGTGGGTTTGAAGAGTGCTTTGATGTTTAGCTTGAAAGTATGGCAGAAGAGCATTTTGATACTTGTAGAAAAAAGGTGCTTATTGTTCTTTGTACCATGCTACCAAGATTTGCTAAGTGCATTTCAGTATGTTTTAATCTTTAGAAATAATTATAATATGCTTTGTTAGGATGGTATTTCTACAGAACTTTGAATCAAATTTGGTCTTATGTTATTCATATATTGTTATTATTTTCACCTTCACCTACATAAAACATGTTTTAAGAGACACAATTTTGAAACTATAGGCACATTGTGATTTTTTTCAGAAATATTCTCCAATGCTCATCTTAAAATAGTTGTTTCATGTTGAAGTAGACAGTCTATGGCTGGCCGTCACAGAATAGTTCAACAGCATATGCTCATTTCTTCTAGGCTGAAATTGAAGCCAGCCAGTGCCTATCTGTCTAAAATACGAGTTTTGTTATAAAAACTGCTGTGCTGCTAAAACTTGAAACACCTGTTTCCATGGGCACAGTTGTACTTAGATTGCTTTAGGAACATATGGAGTTACACACATACATCTCTAGCTTTCCTTGAAGTGCTCTACAATGTATGCGGGTGACATTAGACCTCTTGTGATAAAGCGTGGTTGGTTGCCAGTGTTACGTGCTATAGAGAAAGCTCTGTAGGAAGGGAGATTCATGTTTCAACGGGTGGCACGCAACAAGTCGAGACTAACCTAGAGGTTGTTGGCCCTAGATGGAACCTGCTTTTGGTACTACTTGAGTTGAAGTACAGGCTTACATCCTTTACAGTGATTAAAACTCTGATAATACTTTGGTGCCTTTTACCTAAATTTTTGTGGTTAAATTTCGGTGATGATACTTTAGTTGCTTGATCTTTCCGAGGTAATCAGATACTTACTTGTTGGTAAAAATGCTGTTTGCTACAAAGTCTCCTCCGTGCCATACCCTGGTGTTTCCCTGCTGGGCATATTTAACTTCTGTCCTAGGAGAGTTTTTTTGTCTGTGTAGTTAAGCTACGTGGTGTGTCCTTCTATTTATGGATGAGGGGGAATAAGGATGATGGATATTTTATGTACTGCTCAGGTGCTATTCTTCCTAGTAGTTGCTTTAATGAGTTTTGTGATAGTGATCCTTGAAAAAATAATCTCTGTCTTTGAAATGTGCCTCAAACCTGATGTATGAAACGGGAAGAAACAACGTAAAACAGTGAAAGAATGGGTTTCTTCTATTCAAGAAGAGATAAAATTTAATATGTGTTATCAGTGATGTGTATTTTGTTCTTAAGTTTTGGTAAACAGAAGTATGTGGGTTTTTTTCAACAGAGGTACTTTAAATAAACGATCTAAAAAATTTTAAGTGCTCTATGGATCCACTAAGGCAAGATAAAGGTGTGTTTTGTGGTTTCAACAAACTTTAATATCTGCTGAAGAAAGGGTAAGATGTTTATGCAAGACTGTGTTTTAAATTATCATATTTTGACATAGTACTCTTGCATCTCAAAGGTCACTTATTTGCAAAACAGCCACCATTATAATATTTCAAATTATGATGTGTCTTATCCAGTGTCCATTAGTAAGAGGCAAATTCATTTTTATGTTAAACACTGCTTGAGCAGAGAATCTGCAAAGAAAAGAATACAAATTTACTTACACAAACATCTAAAAGCACTTGACAAAGAGCAATTACTGTTAGACTGTTAGAGGCCACCCATCAATGAGTTGTAATTTGTAGATAAAAGTGAAGAAGTATGTGCTAATTTGAAGGGGAGAGCAATACTGTGAAGTTGTTTAACAGGTTTGGAAGCCATAGTTTTTTGTAAGGACGAGTCAAAAATAACATATCTCCAATAATTTCTGTATCTGTTAGTTCACAGGTTACATAATGCACTTGACTATATTTTGACCTTTGAACTTAAAGAATTCTACTCTTTTTTTTGGGTGCTGAAATTAATCATTTCTGCTGGGAAAAAACAGAAGTTACTTTAACAGTAAAATGTAATTGTGTTTCCATTAATATAAGAAAAAGATACTGATTTGTGACTGTTCAAACTAGACTTTTGGTGGAGGAGAGTAAAGTCAGATGGATTAACAGGAACTAGCGAACCACGAAGGAATGTATTGTGAAATACTTTAATTCAGTGTCATTTAGAAAAGAACAGAAATATTTGTAAATGCAGGATTCTGCTATTTTTTAAGGGCATGTTTTTTTGCTGGGCGGTTTGTCACATTTCCAGCTAATAGTTGTATACGTTCCTTGTAATAAGGATACACTGATAGCAAAAAGATGGGGCTACTGACGTCGTAGAGCTGGTACAGGTGAAGCACCTGAGTTTCCTAGTATGGCACTTCTGATGCTGCTTTCGTAAGTTGTAGATTTATGAAAGATTTTGCAGCTGGGTTATGAGGTAAAGCTTTGTCTAAGTGTGCTTATGTATAATACGGTTTTGAAAAGAATGATCTTTGTATTGCAGAGTTTCAATGAAGTTCCTTGATCTGTCTCCTTTAAATATTTCGGTTTTCTTACTTGTAGGGAAAAGATTAGACAATCTGTCTTTTCATTATTTGCATAATTTGTAAGCTGTTTGAATCAGGGTAGTTTGCATGGTGCCTAGAATAGCGCACTTTGATCTCAGCTGGGACCTCTAAGTAGTACGGTACTCTCATGGCTTATGGTATTGTGTCGCTCACTGTACTTGCATTCATGTTTCACCTGAGAGGTCTCATACACAACATTTTGAAGCCTGTAGATGCTTAGCACGTGGACGCTACTAGGTCTGCCTTACAACTTTAGTTTTGCCTTTTATTTGCTCTGTGATTTCAGATATGCCATGTTGCCAGAGAGCTGCCTGATTTCTGAAATAATGTTGATGAGACTGAGGGCTCAGACTTGTAGTCCCGTTTTACAGTTCAGCCAGGTGTGGTGCATTGTCTGATGCAGGTGAATGAGCCATGCTTTGTCTCTCTCAATGTGTATATAGGTAGTAAAAGAAGGGTTTAGACAATTAAAATGGCTCGGGTAATCTGGTGATTTGTTAAAGTGGCTTTAATGCAAATCTGAACCCCTATTCCACTTAAATATCTGCAGAAAGAGATTATTAAATACTATGTATAGAAATGATAAGAAGAAAAGTTGTTATTATTATTATTTGCAAACTTGGATGATTCTTCCCAGCTGCAAATAACCAAGATGATGCAAGGAAATGAATGTCATTTTGGCGACTAACCATCTGTGTACTAGTTCTCAAGCTTGTTAAATGATTGAATCATGTAGGATGATTATATGGTAACTTATGCTTATGAATATTCTTATAAATACTTTTTTTGACAGATTCACTAGACCAAAACACACGACTACTTTTTATGCAAAATGTGGAAGCTGAAATGCATGTTTTTGGAATGCTCTCTCTGCATTAGCTATACCTGCTGATGCAAACAGACTTTCTGCATGTGTGAACACACCCAACAGAGATGTATTTTTTAATTTCTGCAAAACCTGATAGCTTAAGCTTCTGCAGACCTGATATACCCTCTTGCCAAAGGCAAACAACCTCACTATTGGAATAAATCCTTCTGAAATATTTAGTATCTAAAATTTTGCTAATTGCCTGCACACAGGGTAGCTTCATTCAAGTTTTTATTGATGACAGTCACCATATGGAATAATTACATAACGTTGAAATTTAAATGTACTGTCATCAGTCTTGGTGTGGATTATTGACGTGAAGAAAAACTCATCATCACTTTTTTTTCCTAGATTTAATTTCTTTTTAACTCATGCTAGTAGGAAATAGATATGCAAATACATTTGAAATATTGTGATGTTGTTAGAAGAATTTTACTACAGGTTCAGTATGCAAACGCAGTCAAACTTTAGAATTTAAGATACTATAGGGGAGGGATGCAAAGTGTTAAAGTTATTTTATACCAGCTTGGAAATGGTAAGAACATGGTACAACTTTCTGGACAGTCACATGGGCTGGAAAGTGGAATCAGTTGCTTGCAATCGGTGGATGAATGTGGCCATTAAATGGATTCCATTGTCCTGAAAGATGAAGTTGTGTATAGAAACCTGATTTTTAGCTGTGAAGCTTGAGTGAGTTTGCTTTCTATGAGTCAGAAAACTTCTAGAAAGTGACTAGGAGTGATGATATTATTCTTACTAAAAATAGCTAGCATTATCTTATTTTTCAGTATTGATTTCAGCAGGTGATTATTTCTCAGTTTAAATATGGCAGGAAGAAATAAAATCAGTAGGCGAGGAGCAGCAAGAATAATCCTTCTGTGAAACATGGAGCCACTTGTAAGAGCTGTTGTAAAGAGAGCACACAGAGTAAACAGATTATTGTTTTCTAATTCTCCATCTTCAGCTGTTACTGAACTACAACTTCTTTGGTGTAAAAGGATAACACTGACTATGGGTTGATGAGGAAGAAGTTAGTTTTGTGGCATGGCTAACCTTACAGACAGTTATGTGTTTTATGTTGTGGGGTTTTTTTTCTTGTTTTGAGCTTTTCAGCTGTTTCTGATCATTAGGTTTGATCAAAAGTAAGCTATTATATAGGTCAAACCAAAATGGTCATTCTTATTAAAAAAAACCACTGCAGAAACTCCTAGGCAAACCTTAGCGGAGAGGCAAGAGATAAAGGCAAGGATTTGCATTTTCTCATTTTATAAACTTTGTATATTGGTGACTTTCCTCTTAGGATGTAGTAAAATATGAGTAATGCAAATAACAGAACTACTAGAAAAACAGTGCAAAGGGTCTCAAGTCAGAGCCAAATATACCTATGTCATTTAAGTCCATTATTTCTTGTTAAGCATCCCACAAGTGTGGGCTCCACTATTTAAAATCAGTTATTATGTCTTCCCTCAGCTGTCTTGTCTTTAAATAAAACAGCTCTAAATCTTTCCTCGTAGATCCTATTTTCTGGTAATTCTTGTTTCTCCATCTTCAATTATCTCCAAATGGTCCATATATATATATATATTTTTTTTTTCTTTGAATTGCAGTGCCCAGTGGAGCATTACCAGACCTGGTAAAATAGCAGGTGTGCCTACGCAACTCATGTATAATTTTTCTCCTAAGTCCCAGTACAGTCTTTGTGGTTTTTTTTTTTTTTCTTTTTGTTGCAAGACCCACACTATTGTGAACTCATATTCTGGTTGTTGTGGGCTACAGTTTTATCTTTCTATGCAGAATTGCAACCTCAGCAGTTGATATTATCCATTATCTGAGCAGTTAATTGTTCTTGGCTAAGCACAGAATCTTCCACTTGGTTCTCATTGAACTAAATCTCCATTTTTCCCCAGGCTGTTTCTCCAATTTATGAAGTTCATTTTGTATTCTAATTTCGTTCTCTAATGTGCTTACAGCTCCCTCCTATCCACCCTCCTACCAGAAAGCCTGTAAGCACAGTGCAAACTTAAGAAGTGTAATCTTCATTTCATCACCCGGGTCACTAGCTGAAGGCCTGGAAGGGTACTGGGCACAGTACGTACCTCTGTGGTCTGATGCAGCCAGCCCTCTGTAGCGAGCAGTGATGAATGAGTGAAGTACTTTATCTTCTCTACCTATTCATGGAGTACTAGATCAAGCATTAAATTGAGCGATTGTGAAAGAGCATAATCATTGTGGATATTTATGCAAGCTCTGCTTAAATATGAGGAACAGCTACAAGTGCTCTTGTAGAGGAAACATACATTCCTGCTGCTTGGTGTGGTGGTGTCTTACTTGGTTAATTAAGTCCAAATTAGTAATGTAGGACAAGAAGCCAAGCCTATTTGCTGGAACAGTTGAAGGAACTTCTTAGCCAAAATATATTTGAGTCTCTGAAAGGTGTTTGATGCATATCTTTAAACTCTTTGAAGAAGGCAGATGAGAACGCCTTTGCTGAATACTGTGTGTGAGGCGGATGGTGGTCAGTTGCAAAGAAATTGCTAAAGAGTAATCATCACAGACTCTCAGATCTTGGGAAGAGCTGGGCTGTGCGTTGATCCCTGTGACTGTATCTGAGTAATAGGATGCAAAAACATTTCTCAGATTCCATTTCAACATGTTCAGTTGGCCGTATCCTGATTTCATGTTTGAACAACACCTGCATATGACACCTTACACGCATGTGCTGATGGGGGTGCAGGGGGAGGACTCTGTGTGCTCTAGCAGGTCCCTTGGTTTGCATTGTTGCAAACTGGGGAGAGCACCATGGAGCACTACGTCTTAGCTGCAGCGAGTCTGCTGCCCTGGTGGTGCAAATGGCGTAGAAAAACTGCCCCGAGGGAGATAAGTTGTTACCTTTTTTTCTCTCGGAGCAGGCGAATTCTCAGACTGCATCGAGCCAGTACTGTCCCATCTAGTACCTGATGTGAGTATAGGGTCTGTGTTTGGAATGCACGTGTTTTAATATTCTGCCTGTTGGTGTAGTTGCTCCAAAGGGACAATTACAATTTAGCGTTGCTTAGGATGTTGCTGGGGCAAATAAACAGAAAATGTGCAAATGAATATTATACATTTTATGTTTATGCAAGACTGCAATAAACATGACATGCAAAGCTGTTTGTAAGAAGTGGTTATAGAAGTCCTTGCTGCGTGGAATCCTGATCTGTTGCCAGTTTATATCTTGGCTCGAGTAAATATGTGTTTTTAATTTGTATGATCATTGGTCATCATAGACTGCAGATAATTTTTCCAAGGAAGAATATGTGCATCTCCTCAGCACCTGCAGTCATAGAATATATTGAACATATATTCTTAGGGGAATGTAGTTACTGAGACACAATTTCAGTAAGTGGGATTTTCTTTGCTTACTAGTATCTTAGCCACTATTGATGCTCAACATAATCTTGATTTTTCTTAATAGCTATCACTTTCCATACTCATTCCTAAAGATCGATGAAGTTTGTTTCATTGTATTTACTAAAATATTGAGGCAACAGAACAAGAACAATAGAGGAAATTTTGCGATTCCAAATCATTTACTTATTTGCGTTGCATAGCTTGAGCTTTGTAAGAGGTAATAACCAGTTGTAGCAAGACTGTGAAATCTTAATGGTATGTTTTGTTAACAGCTTTGTGATTTAGCTGTTTGGGGCTTTAAATGTTCTAAGCTATAGAATTTCCTACCATATTTGCCGAAGAACTAAACAAACAAAAAATATTTTCACTTTGTTGATGTGTAAGTTCTGTGTAGCTCTGCTAATGTTGTTGATGGTCGCAAGTAAACCTGCTGTCTTGATATACTCTATATACCAAGCTTGAAGAAAAGTAAGTGTATGTTCCAATCTTTCATGTCACTTTGAATTTTCAGAGTTGATGATGCCAATAGAGAAAGACAACATAATGTCACTCTGTTTACATATAGTGTCAGTGGAAGCTTACCGTATTATCCAGACAACGTACAATCTTGGCTGAGTGGTCATATATTGAATATTGTGGGATGCTGGCAGAGTTTGGCTGTGTGATGCTGAGGTTCCTTGAAAAAGATAGTAGGGCAGGACTCGCAAGGGAACAGTTTGCTGTAAGAAGAGGTGGGTGAAATGGTGAAATGCTTGTTGAATAACTGGTCTGGCTGAATGTAAACAACACCAACCATTTCATGCTGCCCCTAGTTACATCATCTCACATAGCAACTTCTTGAAAAACCAAAAAAACACAGTTAATTCTCCTTCCTGATTTGCAGATCAGTCCATTTCTTCTTTCTGTGCCTCCTTCTGTCTTCTGATGTTAGAGCTGATGTTGTATCAGCGTTGGCCAAGCTCTGTTCTTTTGCTTTCTATTCATGTTGCCTGTGTAACTTTTATTTCTATGAAGAGGAAAAGTCTGGATGATGAGCAGTGCAGAATTTTTAGTCTCTCGTATCTCCTCCTCCACCTGTCTCTCCTGCTCCCCTCCTCTAAATCCTCCTGTTCTCGGCTGTGGTGGAATTGTGTGATGGTAGCTGATTCCATAACATCTTAATATGAGGAGGGCACAAAAATGTCAGATGAGTGTCACACTTGAGAGAATGCTACAGCAACTTAGTTTTAAAAATGAAAAACTAATAGTAGTTTGGCTAGTAATCATTTAACCATATATTGCAAAGGCTTTTCTGGGAAGTGCATAGTTACTCTTTAAAGAGGATTTCTTAAAATGTAAAACAGTATGGAAACTGTGTGAGTTTCCTCCTTGCTTCACACAGTTTCAGGAATTCACACTAGACTTTTTTTTTTCTCCCCCTTAGGAGAGCAATATTTGGAGGTAGTCCATTGTGTTCTGCCTCTCTAAATGGCAGCAGTTCTCAAACAGGTGTATTGGTGCAATGCCAATTTCACAAATTTAAAAATAAATTTGTGCTGCATTTTAATTTAGTTATACCTCAGGTATTTTTCTGAACTTGGCAAACTAAATCGTAATAGTTTTTGGTTTTTTTTTTCCAGTTTTACTCTGGAAGAATTCAATACTTGTAATGCAATTCATTCTAACATCAGAAAAATATAAATAGAAATACTTAGGGAAAGATAAAAAAAAATGCTGATTGTAGACATCATTAAAATGCAAGTGGCTGAGTTTGTGGAGGGGAAAAGTGGTAAGATGAAATAAATTGCCTAAATAAAAAAACATGGACAATTTCTACTGAACGGTGTAGTGTGACATATGTTCAACACAGTAGGGTGTTCAGATGTTGCGTAGCATTGGTTGTGTGCATCTGCAAATGCAAGAGGGAATAAATTTCTGACTGGATTTGCTAGAAAAGGGGCCAATATGCAGATTTCTAGCAACAGAAGTACTCAATAGGTGATTGACCAGGGGCTGATTACCACTGTTACAACTGGCAGCATGCTTGGTGTGTTGCTGTAAGGGAGGTTGCAGTCCATGTTTTAAAGAACCTGCCTGAAAATATTTACGTAGAAAAGCAAAGCTTCCTAAAGGACTCATTTATTTGTTTGGAGCTACTGTTTGTGTTTGATGCACTGATGCTAGAGCCTTTGTTGATGTTAGTATTTGATGGGTAGTAGAGAAGTGATATTGATGGGAGGTGAATAAAGAGAAGGAATGCCTACTGGAAGAAGCTTTCTTTAAAAAATAGTTGCCATCATGTAGGCAAATTTGATATAAATTTTGCTATAATATAGGAAGGTCTGAGAGTTTTATTTTGGACTAGTTGATAGGAATTTGTTGGGCTATCAGAAAACAGAGATGTTTGTTAGAACAGTTATTAGCATGACTTGTTGTAACACTGTAGCATTAGCACAAAATTGTTAGGAGGAATGGGGAAAGGGAAAACCAGGCTGGAGGAAAAAGTATCAAAAGATATGCTTAGAAAGCAAATATTCCCTGAAATATGTGAAAGAAATTGACACTTCTGGTAAATGAGATTGAGAAATAAGTATTACACGAAACTTAGCAGTGATGATTTGTCTACTTACACAAGGAAAAAAAAAGAAAGAGTATGCATGCATGCAGACAAAGCAAGGATAGATGGAAAAGAGAAATAATTAATTTATAAAAATGTTTGTTGAGCGTTTCAATTTAGCAATAGCAAACTAAATTTCTGAAAGGGTCACACTTTTGAGTCTTTAATTAGGAATGAGGTACTGTCATGGTGAGCGATCAGTCAGAATATGTCATGAGCTTTTGGCTTATTTTGATCTGAAGATCAAAAGCGAGATTCAACAGTTATTCTCGGATAACTTAGTATTTAAACCGCTATGTGGCTTATATTACAGTTGTGTCAGAAATGTTGGAAATCCATATTAACAAGAATGGAAGAAGCTGGAAGAAGAAAAAGGAAGAGCAAGTAGATGAGTTTTGCTTGAGTTAATGGTCAGTCTGCTCCATCTCATGTTTTTCCATGCAGCCAGGTCTCGATTCTTGCAGGGACTGACACAGAATATGTGCTCACATCTGACTTCTCTTAATTCTGTCATTATTTTACCAATAATAAATTGATATTCAGAATGAATAAGAGATACTGTTATTATAGGAGATATGATTTGGTGTATTGGCACTGCAGGTACTGAAGACGTCGTCCTGCTTTGAGGAACTTGCAGTGAGGTTTCTAAATTGTTATGAAGTTAGTAATTCATAAGAAATATCAGGGCGATTGGAAAAAATATAGTTGTTTTTCACTTAGTTTTATGCCCCCTGAAAAATGTTTCTGTACACTGAAACAATAAGCCACAAAATAGTGACTCCAGAAAGATGAAAAGCTTGAGAGGAAACTAAGAAGTATGGTAAAAGTAATATGAAAATCAGAGCACATGTGATTAGTTTTTCTGATAGCCTAATGCAAGCAAGGGTATATTGCAAACTTTCTTTTTTTTCCCATGAGATGAAGATGGATATTCTTCTGAACAGTAATAACTTAGATTGCTGCTGTTAATGTTTTGCGTTTATCAATTATGAACAACTCAGCACAGCCAGAGAGTTATTTTTGGAGTTTATTTTGAAATGTAAGAGATCATTTTGTTCTGTGGGCTACTAAGCTCCTTCAGTACTGATGAATATTTTTGTAAAACTTCGAAAACGTAAAATTATTTATAAATAGGCCTTTCTGTACTTTTTACTTCAGGAAATTTGGAAGGATATTCTGAAGTCTGAACACAAGCTGGTCAAGCCTTGTATTAATTCCTCCTTGTGCTAAAGACCTTCTTTCAGGATGACTCTTTCGAGTTTCTCCTCCACAAGCACAAGAGTAACATCCAAGTTCTTGTACTAGTTAAATGGGTAGCTTTCATAACCACGCTACTGCTGTTTCAAGCCTCATTGGGGTCAGCAGCAGGAGTCTTGCTTACTTCCCAAAAGGCAGTGGCAGTTTGTCTCCTATGCAAAATAATACTGTATGTGGAATATATTAGGAAAGGGAGAATTTAAGCTTAAGCTGGGTATGGATGTGAAGGACGCTGTAACGTGCTTTTAGAATTGAAGGACATAACATAAAAATGGTATTTTTCTCTAATTACTTATTTCACCCTGAGGAGAATGGCAGCTCCCATTTTTCATAGCTTACTCCATCCTGTCACTTCTGCTGTGCTGGAGATGTAGGCTGTGGTGGACTTTGAGCGAGCAGGCCCTTTTGTTTTCTTCTGCCATTTTTCTTCATGCCTTGGCAAAGCCACCCAGCTGCTCGGTCTCTCCAGCGGGTTTCTCGTCTCTGTTGCATGCCCTGGGTGTGACAGTAATTCAGCATCTGATGTGCTGTGACCATTGCCCATAGTGTGAGACAGGTGTGTCTCCCTTGGGTTTTCCATCTGCACTCTTTGCATACATCTTGGGTCTCGTGTAAATGTGTCAGTTTCTCTTTTTGATGTGTATCTTCAGAAAGACTGCTACAATGAGGCACTACTTCACGACTGCGATAAGAGGTATTAATACAAGCAGTTAATAGTAACTATACATCTTAAACCAAAGAAATTGGAACTGGAAGTTCGGGAACAGACTTATAATGGGTCTTTGAAGTGGATAGTATAGATTAATCGTTCATAGTAATAATTAATACTAATTAATTTTATACCTGTTCTAATTTTTTTTAGTGGAACAATTTCGTACCGGGAGAAGTTTTGCGTGAATCTGCCAGTTTCAACTTTTTTTTTTTTTTCTCTCTGTAGGAATCTCTGTTTTAACTGTGTTGGTTTCACAGTGCAGAATGCTTAATTTCAGGGACAAAGTATTTAGCTTTGTCAGCTGGACTTATTTTGCTTAGATGTATTTTACCAAAACAATTTCTATAAAAACATTAAAATATTATGTGTATTAATTATATATGTTAATTTTATTATAGTTGTGTATTACATTTAGTGTTATGATGACAATTTACAAATAAGAACCTATAAATATGGAAGGAGATAAAATGCATTTTTTTCAAGAGCATGGAGTTGTAGTATAGCTGGGGTTCTTTACTGTAGCTTGTGAAGAATAGCTATTTTAAGAGAAAATGTTTTTTGAAGAAAATTTTGAATGCTGAAAAAAAATTCCAGATCACAATTCTTCTCAGAAAATGACTGTTTTTCCCAGTCACATGCTATCTTAAAAATGCTTTGCGTATTCATGCAACTGGATGTGAGAAGCTCTGCTGCTCCCTGAGGTGTGGGAGGAAGGTTAAAGGAAGTTTGTCGTAGTGATGGCCTCGTGGAGCACTTTAACACATGCACTTTATAGCTCCTGCAGTTTGGAGTTTTTACTTTCTACTTATTAGACACATGTTCTATCAATTTTATTACGGCTTTATTAACAACTGTGTTGTTTCTTTTTTATATAGGCTTCAGTTAACGTTTCTCGTTTGCTCCCCATTACTTTAATATGTCAAGCAGTGTGTTGGAAAGACTATCCACAACAAATATGTTGAATATTGCCCTCAAAAGAGGAGTCATGAGCTTGAGCATAATTAACTGCAAACAATCCCAAAACTGTTAAAATGCTTACAAAGTCTGTATTTCAATATAGTCCAATTTGATTTTCTCCCAGACAGATACAACTAACTTGTTTTGAACTGGATTCCTTACCTTCTATGATATGTGTTTCCTGTGTGCTTTTTCTGGAAGGTTTTGGCTCAAGGTGTAAAACTGATAGTGTGTCTGCTGAAATTTTGCTCTTGCAATGATGTTGCAGAATAAAACTTAGTTGTAAAAACCAAGCATCCTTTGGAACTTGATGTCTTCTGTAATCATGTGTGATTAATATATTGCTAGAATGGAGACAATACCTTTAAACATAAAATAATTTAAAAGTTGCTAATAAACATGTTTTATACTCCATGAATGACGGTTCTTTTGCTCTATGTGTATCTTATTTGAGAGAAACCTTTAAAAGAAGAGGCACTCTCTTATTTGCACAGTTGGCTTTTCTTACCCAAGATACAGACTAATGTCAATTTGTATAATGCTGCTGGGAACAGCTGTGTCCCATATATACAATGAAAAAGAAAGATACTGCTCTGACTAGTATCTTGACAGTTTTAGTTTAAACTGTTAATGTAAAGGAGATTTTAAATATGACTCGTTGGCACTTGGTTGTTTCTCACAGTGAAATGATCTGTTATGGTTTTGTACATTTTGCTTTGGAACATAACTGCTTAGTAACTGTGAGCAAATTAAATTTAAGACAAAAATGATTCCTCTACTTTTCCTCACAGTTGTATGCACACCTAATTTCACCCAAACCAGTTTTTTTTTTTTTTAATTCTGGACTTGAAAAAATACACCTGTAAGTGCAAAGCAAAAATATATTAATGATATTGTTTTCCTATACTTATATAGTGAAAAAGTATACTATGAAATATATTTTTATTTGAAAAATGTTTGTTCTGGAAAGAACTGTGTTGGTCATTTCAGTACATATGTTGCTTGCAATTTTTATTTTGGGCAATTGTGGTCAGTAAGATAATTTAATACTAAATTGTCGTCTTAAAGATTTTTTTTCTGTCTCGGTGCAACTTGTGAGAATGCTGATGTTAATTTTAAAAGGTTCTTTTTCTAAAACAAAATAAGGAAAAAAAGTAATCTGGCACTTTCTTTGAGGTAATAAACAGCACTGGAAGCCTTCATGGCACCATTTTCGTATCTGCTATAAAGCAACTATACTAAGAAGTCATCTGTTTTGGTTATAGTAAATTAAGGAGTAGATGGACAAGAGCTGGGAAAACATCAGCATTCAGAGCTCTACAAATAGTCAAGCAGTTATCAATTTCCCCAAAGAACTGTTGGGATTATTTTTGAATAGGGGAGGCTTAATCACACCTTTAGTATGTGGAAGATGCTGGATATGAAACCAGTGAGTAACGTTAGAAATAGACATCGGAGCTGGAAAGATTTTTCCATATGCCACAATCTTCATGAAGGCTGTACTAAGTAGACCTTCATAAACAATTCTGTTGATGCATAGGAATTCATCTCAGCTGTGTTAGCCTTGCGATATAGACGGGCGAAAAGCGGAAAATACTTGCTGTTCCCATAAAAAATCAGACCTTAAAATAGGAATGCACTGAATGTGCAAAAGGAAAAGATCCTGCCGAGTCAGAATGTAATTTGTGCTGTCATTTTTAAAGTGAAATACTGAAGAGCACTACCGTAAATTATTTCATTTGTTTGTGGAGTGCCTATTATTGTCATAGTTGAAAACCTTTTACCCACGGGACATTAGTTATATAAAGCCGATGGGCTGATATATTATAAAACAGGACATATCTCTGATGGGGGGGCTGGAATTCTTCGTGTCCTGAAACATCATTATGAGGACTGACTGGTAAAAGTGAGGACAAATGAATGAAATAGCTTTGCCAAAAGTGTAGAGTATTAAAGGAAGATCGACAGAATTAAATACTCAAAAATACCATGTGAACTGTAGTATGGTGGTAGTTTTTTTCAGACACTGCTTTGAAGATGGCCTTTTAAAGGTCCTTTTTAGAAGTGGTTGCAAATAGTCAACTTAAAACTGTTGCTCATATCTCCTAAGCTTCTCCAGTCGCAGGAAAACAGTAGTGTAGATGGTGTCTCTGAACAGTAATTGGAAAAAATAATTGAAGTAGGCCACTACATACTCTATGTTCTCTTTTCTTAATGGAAGGAATAAGAAATACAGCCTTTTGCACTTTCTTGAGGGTTCAGTTTGTCACCCTTTTCCCAGTGGGAGAGATGTGTATTCAGTGGAATATCTTGTTAAGGTTTGATTTCATTCTTGCTGTAACCAGAGGAGCTTTTATTTGCTTTACAAGAAGATGTACGCATTAGGATAGTGGAGAATGTGGTTAGTTTATATTTTGACTGACAAAATATTAAAATTGGTAACCATTTCTGTAAGACAAGAAATATGTAATGCAGTGGGGAGAGAAGTACTTACTGTGGTGTATCACTGGCACAAAGCCCTGGGTGAACGCAGAGCGGAGAGGTACAGAAGTGTGACATTCGGGGAAGGCTGAGGTATGGACCAAGTTGTCCCTGTAGGAGAATTCAGAATGGAAAGGGCTCTGCACATATTATTATGTTCTTTAACTGTTTAAAACGGTCAGAAGAACTTCAAAATGATAAGTGAATAAAGCTGGCAAGTTTCCCCTTCTGCTCCATCCACACAGGTTGTTAAATGATTCTCCTTGCTGTGGTGGCGGAGAGCCTGCCCAGGAGTGTATTCAGCATCGTGATTAATGTCTGTCACATGTTTATTCTCTCATCTTCTTCCCAGCAGGTGGTGTGTATATGCAGTATGGGGTTTTTTTGGTAGGTTTAAAGAAAACAGGACTGTTTGTGAAGATGCATATATGTGTAAAAGGAGACAATATCAAAGAAAAGGAACGTGTGCTTGGAGCAGAAAGGGCTTGTGGTGGCCCCCCAGCTCATGGAAACTGGGCTGAACAAGGAACAAATTTCATCCAGGAAGGTTCTGTCTCCATTGCAGATGATTTCTGCCCTCTTTGTAGAGACTTGTTGTGAGCCAGAAGTAGTAAAATCACAGTCATCCTCCCTTAAATTTGAGTTGCCTTTTAAAATATTTAGTCACATTCAGGATGAGGTCAGGTAACTCAAACTTTGAAACTCTGTGAGAAGGCAGGGCTGACAGTGGCGGGAAGGTTTCATGTGCTTACGACCACCTCTTTTGCTTAGAGGGTATTCTGGTCCACTCTGTCTGAACTGGAATTCCTTCATGTTACTTGATAAGCCCAGTGAATGTCTGAGCGCTGGAATGATGGGAGCATGCGTACCAGGTGCAGCTGGTTATTAGAAAGGTGCTTATACTGAAGTGTATTTGTGACTGGAAAAAAGACTTTTTTATATTGTAAGTGCAGCAAAAAAAAAATTAACCACTGTTACGGTATTTTTCATTCACACTATGTGAGTATGATTATTTTTTCTTAAGAGTTTTAATAATAACTAATAATACATTATTTAAAGTAGTGTTGATTTTTGTGTAGTTTGGATACCATTAAGTGGAAGAATGAAATGCATATGATGAATAATGAAACTAATTTCAAGAAATTTCTAGTTATTTTATCTGAAATATATACTGGGATTGTTAGATCTTTGCACAGTTCATTGTACGGTGGAAGTGCTTACAACTGATATATGCAGATTTACATTTTCCATATATCTAAACTAGTTCAAGAACCATAAAACTAAACAGACCTTTTTCCTTTAATATCAACATGTTCAACTCTCTTTGGCTATTAAATGTGAGGTTGTATTTGAGTATCGTTACCTTGGAATTTTAATCGCATTTACACAAGGTCTTGGTTACAGTTGCTTAGTAACACGCTGTGGAAACAGATTTGTTGGTTTGTGATAATATATCTACAATAGCCTTGTAATTAAAGATGTTGTAAGGAAAGCAAGTACACAATGTGGGTGTGTATTTCAGCTGAATGTTTCTAATAACCCCTGTCTTCACAGTGTACCTTACAGTGAGTGTCTTTGTACCAGTTGATGTTTTATGTAACTCACCTGACTCACATCGTTGTATGTGGTTCGCTAGTAGTTTTGGATAATACTGATTTGCAATTTGTAGGTGAGTATGAAATCCCAAGGTTTAGCAATTTACTTCCATGGGACTGTAATTCCGATGTGGTAGTTATTTTGTAAGACTTGCATTGATATCAGGAATATATCAGGAACAAGCTGCAGAAAAAGAGAGAAGCCCATGGTTCATTTTTACATGGTGTTACACTTTCATTCCCCAGAGAGAGAAGCGTGTTAGAGATTAAGCATCATAAGACTTGTAAAACATCTTTTTTTGACAGCTAAAGGAAGTATCTAGAGAAGTGTTAGCTGTTGTGTGTTGCATGTCTTCAAGTATTTGCAATTAGTGTATTTTAAGGTTTCCTGAAATCTTTAAGGTCTTTCATTTTTTTGCAAACAGGGCTCAAGATTTCTGTTTACCTCCTCTGCACTATATTGCAGAAGGATTCAGAAACTGAGAGATTTCTAACACTAGCATGCTTATTGTGTAAAATGTCTATGAAGGCAAAAATCAAGCAAGCACCTCTGAGGCAGATGGAGTGTTGTTAAAATCCTGGAGCCTGCTTTCAGCACAGACCTAACCCCAGGAAAAAAATGCAAGTAAGTTTAACAAATTTATAAACAAAACAAAACAAAACATCCTTTATGATACGGCTTGAATTAAGTCTGCTGTTCTGTATATATTTTAAAGCATAAAAAGCTTGTGTTCTTCAACTCAGAACATTTAAATAACTTTTAGGCCAGGCACCTGGGTTTTTTGTGCCAGGCCAAGCACATTGGTGTTATATAATGAAATGATAATAGTTTTGCCTCTCTGCCTAGTATATTTACTTCAGTTTCCTTGTGAAATTAATGTATTCAGGTTCCTATGAGGCTCAAAAAAATTACAGAGACCCATATAAGTTCATACCTGTAATTTCTTTTTCAGATTTTTTTCCTCTATGTAATGCAAGAATGCAGAGGAAATAATTATTATTTTAAAAGTGCCATTCACATGGCTCTGTTCAGTTGAATGTTTTACTTTCTGCTTTCAAGTGCTTGTAAGCTATTACGGTTGTTCTGCTATTGTCATATCCCTTGACTGGAAAACTGTGGGTGGCATTCATCTCACCTACCTTTGACATATCCCATGCTGATGTACATAAGCTGAAATCATTGCTCGAGTCCTGTTTTTGTAGTCGGTGGAGAAATAAATGCTTTAAGATTTCAGTTCATCTGACTCATTTTATGATAGGTGAAACAGGCTTTGTTCGTTGTTAGTTAACTTAATCTTCATGGACTGATTCAGATACTGAGGTTTATCTTTCATGAAGTGGATCTTCTCCTGTGTGAGAGCCAGTTTGATGGCTGTCCCTGAACAGCTGTCAGAACCAAGTATATTAATTTTCTGGAGCTCCTACCAACTCATGTTTCCAGTCCTTTGGTGTTTCATAGGCACTTGCGCAAGTTTTTGGGAGAGGAAGCACTTCATTTGTTTCATTCCATTTTTAAGCCTGTTTTTGTGCTCTGGCTGTCACCTCACTGCACACTGAGGCCTAGGAGACTCTGTCCCTGCACTGTTGACAACTTCAGATTCTCATGTTATTCAAATGTGGCTCATTAATGTAAAAACAAAACAAAAAATAATAACTATAAAAATTTTTAACATTTTGTATGGCAAAATATTTATCACAGAATCACAGAATCAGAATCACAGAATGGTAGGGGTTAGAAGGGACCTCTGTGGGTCATCTAGACCAACTCTCCTGCCGAAGCAGGGTCACCTACAGCAGGCTGCACAGGACCTTGTCCAGGCGGGTCTTAAGAAGAAAAGTACTTGTTCTGTTTTTGGTGGTCTCTTGTTCTGCATCTCCAGGCTGCACCCGGAGAAATGTGTCCAGTTTCAGTCCCCACAGTTCAAGACAGACATGGACAGACTGCAGAGGGTCAAAAGGAGGGCCAGAAAAATGATCAAAGGGCAGGAGACACTGCGCTATGAGGAAAGACTGAAGCCCTTAGGTCTATTCCAACCCTTACCATTCTATGATTCTATGGTTCTGTTCTCCCTGGAGAAGAGAAGGCTTAAGGGGGACCTAATCCCAGTATCCCAGTACTTAAAGGGCAGCTACAAAGAGGAACGAGGCTCTCTCTTCGCAAGCAGCCATGTGGAGAAGACAAGGGACAGTGGGTACAAGTTGCATTGGGAGAAGATTTATCTTGACACAGGAAAGAAATTTTTTACAGTAAGAACAATCATTCACTGGAACAACCTCCCCAGGGATGTGGTATAGTCTCCATCGCTGGAGGTTTTCAAAATGCAATTGGACAGGACGCTAGATAATCTCACCGAGGCTCCTTTTCCCACAAAAGGTTAGACCAGATGATCTCTTGAGGTCCCTTCCAACCTGGGCTGTTCTACAATTGATCTGAAATTTATGGCAGTATTGTCTTGGGTCTGATAACCAAGGGCAGGTGTGAATTCCTCAAGCATAGTTATGAGGAAAATTAGGTGAGTTCAAACATACTTTATTTTGTATTGATGGGTTCATGGAGACTGGATTTGTTATGAGCCCTGTGAAAACTGACAATGCAGAATTCCTTCAGCTGAGATGTTTTTGAATTTTGAGTTATATACTGGATTGACATTTTTAAAAATGTGATATATCGTGAGGAAAAAAATGTGTATCATAGCCAGTTAAAAATATTACAAAAAGTCTGAATTTAGTCATACGCCATTTTTAAACCAAAATGAAAAATGCAGAGTAACTCAGCAATAAGCACCTCTGCTATTTTAAAAAATATTTTTCTAAATGCCCTTTTAAAAAGAAAAATATACATAATTGGATTGCTCGCTGAGACTGCATGCAGAGGACAATAAGGTAAGAGCATTTATGACATCCAGAAGCACGCAAAGACACTGTATGGTATGCTCTCCAAAGAGCAGAGACCTTTTTCTTCCAAGACACAGGATCTAAGTCACTCGGGGCAACTCTGCAGCCAGACAGCAGAGAAAGGCTATACTCTTTTAGTGTAAGATCTGATAGACTACTGATTTTTTTCCCCTTTTTTCCCCCAGTTTACTTTTGCCCTTTCAAAATGGTTCGATTAATTTATGTTCGGTGTATGGAAACCTTTCTATTGTCTTTCATTAAAAAAAAAATTGCTAAACCCAAGTCGGCAATTTATCTTCTCTCTCCAAGCTCTCTGTTTGTTTTATAATCTCCTGTGTGTTTTGTCTGTCTTTTAATAAATATTTGCATATAAAGGATGATACGTACAAATTCTTGGACAGAAGATCTATGCTTGTGGTACTGTATACCTAGTAAATCTTAAATTTATGTAATAAAATCTATCCTTGACTTTTTTGTATAGGAACTGGAAAAAAATGAATACTATTAAAATGTAACTTTTCCTGTTAATTTAAAAGCTCAAGGAAACATTTTGCTATGTTGGTCGTAATTCTGCAGGCAATGAAAGCAGTATTTTCAGAATACTCTGCTGGTTAGTCATGAGACTTTTTTATTTACCAGGCTCTGTGGAGGTGGTAGTTGGCATGTAACCATGCTTTTTAATCGGCGCTGCAATACCAGTGTATTCCTTTGACGACGTTGCTCATAGTGTGAAGTCATGGCAGTAGCTTTACAGTGTCTGGATTTACTTTAGAAGGAAAAAGGAAACTGTGTTGTGACACCCTGCCTACAGAAGGGCCATAATTCTCCTTTTTTTAATCCTTTGGAGCTTCTGTCCACAGCAAAGCATCATGCTGCCTTTCACACCGTGAAATTGCTCAGTTGGTAATGCAGTTTCCATCAAGCAAGTACCCACTTTTTTCTGTTTTTTCAAGTGTTTGCTTCTCAGCTGGCGTTGAAACATGAAGGCTGCTTTCTGCTGCTGCTCTTAGGCTTCGCTTGGGTCTGCTGGGTGACATTCGCTTACAACTTTTGAAAAAGCAAGAATCGAATAGCTATTACAGTGACTGTTTTGAGGTAGAAAAACACATTTATTAGTATTTTAGAAATGCAACTCCGTATGAAGGTCCTTCTGCATTCCTTTTAGATCTCCCCCCTACATCTGTACAACTCATATGCAATGTGAACAAAGTATCGTACTAAGAAAGAAACACTATTAAGAAATGTTCCGTTGTTTCAGTTTGGTGATTGATGCTAATGAACTGTCCAACTAATAACAAGGATCCAGATTTAACAGAGAAGTTAACAGTTGGTCCATGTATGGCTGTTGTCTATGACTATTTTTGTTGTCACCGAGTTATTAACAAACTTCTGAAAAAGCCTTTAGACTGGAGAACAGAGTGACCTATAATCTGTCACAATGAAAACCATAGAAGAGTTTTCTTTGTTTGAAAGAAGATAAAATTCTTCATTGAAAAACCTGGTTTCTTAAGTTTGTAATACTAAAACTGCTACACAGTGAGATATTTTAAGTAATAGGAAAAAATTCCATTTGATTTATTGTTACTTATTCTTTTTTGAGGGACCCTTTCCCTGCTCATTTACTTGCGGAGCTAAATTTTCCATAAGGTAGACATTTAATATTAAATTTCTGGCCTAGTTATAAATGTACCCATAATCTCATAACTATTATTCTGACATTATCTGTGAAGTGCAAGGGAAGTTATGAATACGCTTCTTGTTCTGCGTTTGTGATAACTTATGTAAGGTGTATACTTCAGACTATACATAAATTAGGATTTTATTTTTTCATAGAACAGTTCCTGTATAATCAAAATTTATAATTTTTGGACATTTAAGTTTAGTTTACTTTGAATATTCATTAGATCTTTGACCAGCAGGGATGGCTGGTGGAAATATATCATCCTCATATTAATATTCTTTGTAAATAAAATACATGGAAAAAATTCTGAATCTGTGTAGATACTGAATATCATATTGGTCTGACTAGACATTAAGTGCCAATTTTCATTGTGTTACTTCATGTAGTGATATGTAAAACCAGAAGACAGCACCTCCCTAACCCTAAGCTTCCTTATTGCTGATAAGACACTATCCATCTAGAAGTATACGCTGCCCTTGGTGTTTGGGTGTTCACTTAGGCAATGATGCGAGTAAGCAAGCCCTGTGCTTGGGATGTTGAGCCCTTTTCTAATGCACTGCTGGAGAGACTCTGGACTGTAGTGGGAGAAAAAAAGTAAGGCAAGAGAGTTGGAAGGTGATGGGCGTGCAGGTAAGGGAAATTTTGTGGAAATGAGCCTTATTGTTTTTCAAGTGTCTATATGGTACTTCTTACAAAAAACCAAGAGACCAAAGACCAGTCCTTGCTTTATTTGGCTCATAGGAGTAGTCTAGTTAAGACACAAATTTTTATAGTGAGTGGCACACAAGGAAGTGATGTATGTAGCATCGTGTCTGAGACTATTTCAGCTCTCCAGTATGAGTGACCAAGTATGTACCTAATGCAGGTCTGTGATAGGAAGCTGTACTCGCCGCACACTGATTAGGATATATGGTAATAGTATCTTGGGGTAGAGCAGTGTTGTTTTGTCTACCCTAAGTGGAAAGAGATTAATATTTATCAAGACACTCATAAAAATTAAATGACAAATGAATATAATTATTTTCATTATTCTGTGCATCTTTTTATAAAAACATTGTTAATACATGTGTTTGTCTTAGTGTAGCACATGGAAGAACTAGAGACTGGAAAACAACTTTAGATCATTTTAGCCCATCTTGCACTGCAGTAGGGCTAAGTTTACCTAAATTATGCTGAATATATGTTTGCCTAATCTGTTCTTAGAATTCAGTTTTCTTAGAGTCTTTGCTCTGTTATGTCCTTACAGTTCATAGCTTTCCTGAAATTAATCTTATTTTCTGCAGTTATATCTTAATTCTTTTTCTTCTTTTCCTAGCAGATGTGGAGAACACTTGCTAGCTCTGCTTTTTTTCGTAACATTTTGTGTGAGAATGACATTACCGTGGCTCCCCTCAGACTTTGTCTTTTTAGGCTCAAAAAACTTAATTCCTGTAGTCCTTTTTCATAAATTACACTTTCAGAAACTCCTATAATTCGTGCTGCTTTCTATAGATCTCTCCTAGTTTGTCTTTTCCAGAGTGACATTTACATTTTAACAGGAGTATTATAGTGCTGACTTGTATATAGCCTGTCTTCTCTATCACTTCCAGAGGCTCTCTTCCCAATGGCTGCGTAGGCAAAAGTAAGCTAATGGAAAATGTGACTCTTAAGAAGATTTCTGAGAAAGTATCTAAAAGGTGGAATACACTTAAGGTGGCTGAAAGAGGCATCTCCAGAGAAGAAGTTGTTCACTGTCTGTGGTGAGCTGATTATGTGAATACTTCTGTCATATTAATTGGGTTCAGTAACGCAACCAATGTCAAGAGCAGTTACAATCATCAGTAATTGATGATGCCACTAGGGTAGTAGGCTGTGATGATGGTAGCATCAGAGCACATTAGGAAAAACCACAGCTGCCCAAGGTGGTGGTCCTGTCCAGTGGCTAGACAACTGCCAGGGTCTGAGGAGACCTAAGGTCTGTGTATAGTTCTTCTTGGTTCTGCTGGTTTATAGGACAATTACTTCATTTCTCTGCACCTAAGTGGGGTTTTTTTAATCTGTTAAATGAGGAGACTGGTATTTGCTACACTCCTCAGAAGCACTATGTAAGAACTAACTTATAATCTATTTGTTCTTACAAACATGTTTTGAATTTCTATGGTGGGATATTATTACATATGAAAAAAGTAAATAAAGGGCATACACTTGAAAGCATTTGCAAACTTGCACAAATGTAAATATAGTTTTATTTCAAGACAATGTGAAACATTGTTTTCAGTTATTAGGCATCTATATCTTCTGTTTAAAATGTACATTTACTGGAGAATGATTGGAACATTGCAAGGATAGTTTTATTGCACAATTTGAAAAATATGCAGTGGAAGCACCTGAAATTAAAGGATGAATTTGGCACAGTATCAGCTTCCTGTTTAGTACTGAAAAATGTTAAACTCCCCAAACATCAGAGAGAAACAGCCCAAAATGCTGGGATGATTAAATGTTTCATCAGAAGTCTTCTGATGAGAATTACAATTTACTTAATTTACTGAGTAATTAGTGATTAGACTGTCCAGAAAAGGTGAAATGTCAAGATGTCAGTGGAGTCTCTGCTTCTAAGGAAGAAAAAATAACTCTGTTAGTATACCTGGATATCCACATTTTGCAAAGTATGCTTAGCTTCCACAACGTGAGAACTGAAGTGACAAAGCATTTTTTAATTCTTTAAACTTTCACAATTGCAAATATAACACAGTTTTATTACCTTCAGTATGCAGTTCAGCCTCCGTTTGAGTCATGTTACTTGCCCCACTTGTTTTTGTTATGTGTCAAATGGTATAGGTTGATCAGCAATATGTACAAGATTGCTCTTAGATTTAAAAAGTATGAAAAATTTTGATGTCATTCAAACAACCTCTGGATTCACCGTACGTATCTGTTTACATACACATATATATTAAATATTAATGTATTAATATATAATGCAATGTGTTAGGCATCTTTTCCTCTTTACTCTCTTTTGCCCAATACGGAGAACAAATGTGCACCTACTATTTGATGATCTTCCTTATGCGATCGATAGATCCTGTATCTTGCTGACTACAGTGCGTAAAAGTCAAGCAAAGATTATTTATCTTCCGCAAGACTTTTCTCCCAGCAAATCTTCGCTGAATCCAGTAAACTCCTGCTGCTGTCAAGAAAACTTTCTCCTCTTCATTCTCTTTGAATTTTCTTCTCTGGAAGTATCTTAGGTGTATTTTAAAATGTTGCTTCCTCTTCTGTTAACATAGCATCTCTGTCCATTTAATTTAGGGACAAAGTAATAGATGCTGTCAAGGCTTCTCCATGTCTGTGGTCTGCCATCAGCTGACTGGTTAGCTAGTCTCAGGCTGAAATAGAAACATGGCTATCAGGCCTTTATTTCTGGCTTCACCTCTGGGCTTTTACTGTAGATTTGGACTTTAAAGAGACCTTGGCATTAGGTACTTTGCCTGTCTCTTTTAGTTATGTATTAGAGAGCTAACTGCAGTGGTGCTCTGGTTTGTGTTCTGGTGACTTGGTGTGCAGAGGGTGCAAGAATGAAGGTGGGAGTTCCATCCGTAGTCCTCATCTAGTCTGATGGGTTGAGCTGCTTGAAATCCTGAGGTGTGCACCGTGCCTGCCATGATCACTCCCCAGTCCAGTATTTTCTGCTTGTCCACCTCAGGACTTGTACATCCCCATCTCACCCACCTGGATCCAAAGGAAAAAAATGATACCTGAGGTAGTGAACAGAGTCTAAGCCAGGAAGACAAAATGAGGGAGTAATATGTGCCATTCAGGAGAAGACACTGCCATCTCTATGTTCATCCTCCTATCTCTTTTGAAAGATGAAGGCCTGCTGTCCTGGAGTCAGTACCTGCTATTCATGGTTTTTAGTAAGACAAGCCATCTAGAGTCAGGTTCAAAACAGGTGCAGGATCTGGGGTATGGCTCTTACGCTGTATATGTCTGAATATCCAGGTAGCCAGTTACACTTGCGATTTGAGAAGAACTCAGAGAAGACCTAGAAATTATGTCTGGATGAGATAGTGATAGTAGTCCCACCTAATGCTACCTCAGTGCAGATCCTGCAGCAGGACCATGCCCTGCTGTTTGTTTACCTGTGCGTGTGCAGCAGTTTTGACCAGGTTTAGGCTGGCTGTGATTATGTTGCTTTGCACTGAAAGGTTTACCCAGCCGGGGCTGTACCAGCACTGTGTCCAGTGTCCAAAATACACAGGGCCTCCCCATGCTGTGGGCTTAAATGGACCTAGCAGGAGGTCAGATGCAGTTAGAAAGCAGCACGGAGGTTACCTTGTTTGGTGAGCCGATTATGAGTGGGTTTTTTTGGTTTTGGTTTTAAATATATTTCTCTGTGACCTTGGCCTAAAAAATCTGAAAGTTCTTTAGCTGCAAAATATCACTTGTCTTCTAGAGGTGGGAATACCATAGAGGGGGCATGTTAGGAAAGGTTATTTACATTTTTATTTTAAAAAAAGACAATATACTCTTGCCTCTGTCCTCTTACGCATCTTCAGAAATGAACAAGACTTTGATCTTTCTGCAACTGAGATGTGCAGGCCCCTCGTTCTCTGCAAACCAGGGCACTGCACCAGCAGCACAGAGCAGAGCTGAGTCCCAGTCCCTCGAACAGGGTGCTCGCGGGCTGCTTAGCAACGCCTGCCAGCGCCAGCCCAGGGAGGCTGCCAGGGGAGGGGAGTTTTCAAAGTGAGATCTTCTATTTAAATATTTCTTACAGTGTACAGATAGCTGGAAAAGAGGGCAGCAGGCAGAATGAAAGCAAAGAAACTGCGGAGGAGGAATGAGAAATCAAGGAAGGGTGTCAAGGCTCTGAGTGAGCGAAGATCCAAGGAAAAAGAAAAGGAGAAGAGAGTAAAATTGGAGAAGGAAAATGGCAAGATGTAAGAGGGGATGTGATTAGAGATATCCGTAGATATTGAGAACTAGAATGGCTAGAAGAGGGATGTCTTCATTGACAAGGATGAATGTTTGGGGATAAAATCTTAACAAAGTGAAATGAGATGACACAACAGTGATGACGGGATTTCTGTATTGTTTTTCTTTCATTCACCTCTTTTCAGAATGTATTCGGAAACAGTTAAATACAATTATGCAGTAATTAGACAGAATACTGTTCACAGTAATATGGAATAGTAGCCCATATTAAGAGAGAATTAGAAAAACTAAGCAAGTTCTGTGCAAGTTTTTATGCTGCTAAACTCAGAGTTATAATTTCTCTTTATTTAAGGGAGCATTGAGTTTGACTGTATCACTAGAAGTGCTTTCTGCCCTTTGCTGTATAGACACAGACAAGTTAAGAGTTCCGTTTATCATGAGAAATTTGTGGGTATGATAAAACAGAGAGCTGGCAACGTTGCCCTTTTTTTCCCAGCTTCCTTAGCAGCTACAATTGCACTTTTCTTCCGCCTTGTGCTTCTGTGCGGCTTCAAAATGCTGTCTACTCTCTTATCCTTGACATTATTGCTAATTCTCTGTTTGGCAGTCTCTGCTTTGGTCTCCTTTACTCGCTAGAAATTGCACTTTAGGCTTGATAACAAAAATTTTTACCTGGGCACGTCATAAGAGACCTCTTTATATTTGTAGTACATGAGTATTTCTGATGACATCAGAAACATTAATCACTCACGTGGAAAATGCTTTTTTCCTTCAAGCTTCACAAGGTTGGATTTTTTCCCCCTCTTCCCCTTTTTTTCTTTTCTTTTTTTCCCCCAAATGTGGGCATGGGTTTTGCCTTATGTGTTGTCTTAGTTATAGTGTGGGGAAAGAGAACTTCCATTAGGCCTCTCCTCGTCTAACTTGGTGACTCATCCCCAGGTAACCTCATCTCATTTTGGGACTTTATGTGCTAGGTGTGCATAACTGTTTAATAGATGATCTTTCCCTCCTTACCTCAGACTTTTCCATGTGGTGTTCTGCCAATAAAATGTAAACATGGCAAAACCTGTCCACCTCTTTCCCCCAGGCTCTTGTACTTCTGCATTTCCTTGAGGGCCACTGGCTTCTCTTCCTGTCCTGCGTAAGCAAAACTGTGGTATGTAACTTTCACACCTCTTCTTTCTCCCTCAGCTTGATACCATTTCCTACTGCTTTTCACTCAGTGCATCTCCAGTAGTGTCCTCCTTTCCTCCTCTTCTGTTTTGAAATTCTTGTCTTGGCTTTCATGGTTTGTTTGTCACCTTTTTGTTATTTGAATGTCCAGATCCCCATCTCTTGCCACACTTTTGAAGTGTGACCAGGAGCTGCAATATTTTGTCTCTGATTTTGACTGTACCTACTAGATGATATGTAACTATTAATTCCTTTGTCATTCCTTTCACTTCCACCCTTGTCTTTCAGGTATTGATACCATTCTCATTCAAATCCCTCCTTTGTGAACAAGCATTCAAAGGCACCTTTAAATACTGGCTTTTCTGTTGCATCTTCACTAAGGCTTACTTTAAGAAGTAAAATGACTCAGAAAATACAGAAAGTAAGCAAAAACTAACCCCTTCTAACCTTGTATGTGTACAACATCCCTGCTTTATTCTGTCTTCCAGCTGCATTGACCTTCATTACTGCTTCTTTGTGTGTTGTCTATATAGATTATAAACAACTTTATCAAGGATTGAGTTTTGCCTGCAAAGTACTGGCACACTGTGGGTGTTCTGTAAAGAGAAGATGGAGACAATGATTTAGCAAATTTAGTACATTTTGAAAATGGATATATTTTAGTGTTTGGCAGATTCTTTTTTTTTCGTAGTATTTGATTAGCATTTTCTTAATCTAATAGAATGACTCCTGCATTATGCACTTTGCAATGAAACTATACAGATTTTAAGCTCTTTTTTTGTTTAGAATTTTCTTTAGAAGTAGTATTTTCCATTCAGCTTCCTGCTAATAGCATGTTTATATGTTCTCATCCAGTCCTTGCTGTCTCCTCAGTCGTTAAGCTTTGCAAGCTGAATTTTTCTATATCACATAAAGTGCAATAACTTTATTATTGAACTCTGAGATGTCCTTAGGTGCTATATAAAGTAGTATTTAACTTCCAGACTGTATTAAGGAAGGAAGAACTGAACAGTAAGTTCTGCTCAGTTTGAATAGCTCTCATTAGATGTGGACAAGAGATTATAAGAAGTGTAATATGTTGAATATTTGTGTTTGTTTCAGACAGTAATTCCTGCTGAAAAATAGATTATCTGTTTAGGGTTTGGGGAAACTGGTGTGGAGATACTGGGGAAAGGCTACTTCTACATGAAGGACAGCCTGAGGGAATTGGCTGATGTCATTGTCAAGTCACTCTCCATGATATTTGAAAGGTCATGGCAGTGAGGCGAAGTCCCTGGTGACTGGAAGAAGGGAAACATTGTGCCCATTTTTAAAAAGGGTAGGAAGGCGGACCCTGGGAACTACTGACCTGTCAGCCTCACCTCTGTGCCTGGAAAGATCATGGAACAGACCCTCCTAGCAGCTATGCTAAGGCACATGGAGGACAGGGAGGTGATCTGAGACAGCCAGCATGGTTTCACCAAGGACAAGTCATGCCTGACCAACCTGGTGGCTTTCTATGATGGTGTGACTAGATCAATGGACAAGGGAAGAGCTATGGATGTGATCTGTCTGGACTTCTGTAAAGCGTTCAACACAGTCCCTCACAACATCCTTCTCTCTAAATTGGAGAAATATGGATTTGATGAGTGCACTGTTTGGTGGATAATGAATTGGTTGGAAGGTTGCAGCCAGAGGGTAATAGTCAATGGCTCGATGTCCAAATGGATGCCAGTGACAAGTGGTGTCCCTCAGGGGTCCGTACTGGGACCAGTGCTGTTTAACATTTTCATCAATAACTTAGAGAGATCGAGTGCACCCTCAGCAAGTTTGCAGTTGTCTCCAAGCTGAGTGGTGCAGTTGACACACCAGAAGGATGGGATGCCATCCAGAGGGACCTGGACAGGGTTGAGAAGTGGGCCTGTGTGAACCTCATGAGGTTCAACAGGGCCAAGTGCAAGGTCCTGCACCTGGGTTGGGCAACCCCCGGTATTGTTACAGACTGGGGGATAAGAGAATTGAGAGCACCCCTGCCGAGAAGGACTTGGGGGTACTGGTGGATGAAAAGCTGGACATGAGCCACCAATGTGCACTCGCAGCCCAGAAGGCCAACCGTATCCTGGGCTGCATCAAGAGAAGCGTGGCCAGGAGGTCGAGGGAGGGGATTTTGCCCCTCTACTCAGCTCTGGTGAGACCCCCCCTGGAGTCCTGCATCCAGCTCTGTAGCCCGCAGCACAGGAAAGGTATGGACCTGTCGGAATGGGTCCAGAGGGCGGCCACAAAGATGATCCGAGGGCTGGAACACTGCTGCTATGAGGAAAGACTGAGAGCGTTGGGGCTGTTCAGCCTGGAGAGGCAAAGGCTGCAGGGAGACCTTATAATGGCCTTCCATTACCTGAAGGGGGTCTATAGGAAAGATGGGGAAAATCTTTTCAGCAGGGCATGTTGCAATAGGACAAGGAGTAATGGTTTTAAACTAAGGGGGAGGGTAGATTTAGATATAAGGAAGATATTTTTTACCATGAGGGTGGTGAAACACTGGAACACATTGCCCAGAGAGGTAGTGGATGCCCCATCCCTGGAAACATTCAAGGCCAGGTTGGACCGGGCTCTGCGAAACTTGGTCTAGTTGCAGATGTCCCTGCTCACTGCAGGGGGGGTGGGCTGGTTGACCTCTGAAGGTCCCTTCCAACCCAAAGCATTCTATGATTCTATGACAGCAAGAAAGGCTAGAATGATGCCTGAGGAGGACCACAAAAATCACCTGGTTCATGAATCACGTGGAAGCTACTGGAGCTGATGAGAATGGGAAGGGTGATCCATAAGACCAAGCAAGATTTGTATATCTGAGGTAAAGACAGATGATGCTGGAGATGGCTTTAAAAGACTAGCATAGGGAAAAAACAGGTGAAAAAATTAGGCAAAAATGGAGTCAGCCTGCAACATGTATGAGAATAGCTGTTTTGATCTGCAGTAAGCGTTATTGAACATAAACATTTTTCAATGCGCATTAAGCACACATATTTTACCTAGCTAGTAATCTTTGTGTGTGTGTTGTGACTGTGAGATGTGCACGCTTGAGAGTTATGAAGGGTTTCACTAATTCCTAAGGCAAAATCAAGGTGTTGATTTAACTTTTTTTTCTATTGGTACAGGTATACCGATGGAATTTGTTTTCCAGTTTTGAATACTTTTCATGTATAAGATCCAAGTTCACCTTTAAAGTATGCAAGGAATGGAAATTTCCACTGTCAGATTTTCCTTGCAGTGAAATATTTTGCCTCCCACACACTGTAGTAGTATTATATTCACAGCCCTACGCAGGGTATGCCTGATCTGTTTCTTCATCTTGTCATGCTCAAACAGGGGGTGAGGTGTAGCTTTAGATGTCACTGTACAAGTACATGTAGATTTGCATAATTTCTGTGCCTCTTTGAGCTGCCCATCTTGGAAGAATAATTAAAAACACCGTGCCAGTATCTCTACCAGAATATAACTGTGGAATGGTGGAAGACAGGTGTAGTATGATGAAGTCCTGTAGAATTCATTCTGTGTGTAAGACTAAAATTTAGGACCTACTTATTTACCTTTTATAATAAATGGAAAAAAAGTTCTCACCCAGGGCTGCCACTAGGTAATCAGAATTTTCCAGCAGTGACTAGAATAAGCCAAGACATTCAAAGTCTTGTGTTTTGCAGTTTTGTGTTGTACTCCAAGGTAACATCGGCTGTTTTAAAGGTGATAAAGTAGTTGTTTCCATGTCAACCACAGTAATAAGTGCAGGTCTATCTGCAATGTCTTGGGAACTTTTACGTTTGATTTTTAGTGTTCTTATTCTGAAAGTGATTTTGAGTTGACTTTGAACGTGGAATAGTATTTTCTTTTTTACTTCCTAGTATCCTAGATTAAAGTACCACAGCCTGGGGAAAAGACAAAGCAAAGAAGTGCAGACTAGTGAATGATTAACTCAATTTTTGAATGTGATGTTTGCATTGTAAGGTTAGATACTGCTTATGGGCAGTGGAAGTGCTTAGAAAGCCTTGGCAATTGCTGAGCTGCCTTGAATAGTAAAGGGTTAGAAATTACGTGCTAGGAGAAAAGCTGAAAAGCTGCTGCTCCTGCTGGGTGTTGCTTACTGCTGGGTGCTCAGCAGTTGGGACAATAGGATGTATTATTTCAGTAGAGCAGAGCATTTGTGAAAGTTTCTAAGCCACTCTTAATGAAATGAAAACTGAGTTCCTTTTGTTTCATTTTTTTCTTGTAAAAACAGATGATTTTTTTTTTTTAAACTCGCTTTGAATGCTTATGACTTTGAAATCTCCCAACTTTTTGTCTGCCACACTCAGAACTTCTGTGATTCTTTAGAAACGATTCTGTCTGTAATTGTACTCAGCTGTATTGTTGGAAAACTTGTGTTAAACACTGCTTTCTGCATGGCTGTGATTTATGGCCACTGCTGCAGTTCATGGCTTGATACTGGCCGGGAGTATCAATAAGAAACTGCAACGGTGGTATTTCACTGAGCTAGATTTGACAATCTTCCAGCTACTTTCGTTTTCAAATGATGTCAGAGAAGTACAAGGCTTCGCAGCCATGCGAGAATGTTAGAGCCTTGGCATAGTGACTAGATGCATGGGTCAGACTGGCTGGTGCATGTTGCCTGGGAAAAACATGCAAAATTCTGTCATTACACATTTAACAAAAATTATGTACAAAACTGATGGAAACTGTGCATGTTCCTTTTACGGCAAATTCAGATCAGTGTAACTATTCAGTGACAGTGGGGGTGAGATAGCATGAATGTCTGTTAGTGTAAAAGGAATGTGCCATCACAGTATCAAATTTAATAGCTGCAGTTTAAATGCTTGAGTTGTCTCTGTATGTTTGGCACAGTTTTAGTATTATTATTTCCAGCTGTTTAGCACTGAGCATTAATTTTTGTGGTTGTTAGATGCTGTAAATTAGAATCCTGTCTTGTTTGAATCAGTTACAAAGGAAATTAAGTACCTCTACTGAAATGCTTATTCAGTAAGTTAATGTAATTTAACAATACATCATGCAAAAGAAGCCAAAAACCAAACTAGAGGATTATTTAACAATTACTGAATCTTTCATGAACAGACATTGGGAGATACTGGAGAAGGATAAGTGTTGCTTCCCTCTCAGATTTCTAGTAGAATTATTTTATAATGTTTTAAAATACAAGATCAAATCACTTCTTAACATGAATTGTGATGAGTTTGAAAGAATGAAAAATCCAAGAAAGTTATAAAACAGCTGATGACATCCAGAAAAAGCTATGCACAAAAGGTCAGAGAAATTTTGTATGATTCAGCGTATGAATAATACATTATTTTTTAGAGAATATTTTATGAAGTGATTGTCCTTTGTTATGTTTATGTGTGAGAACTGGGTTTTGTCACCGCCAAGAAGAATTAATTTTCCTGTAACATTTTCTTAAATGCTAATTTATTGCTATGAAAGATGCCAAAGTGACAGATCTGAAGAATGAAGCCCTCTATTTATCTTCTGAATGGATGGAGCATGAGTAGCAGTGAAGCCTTTCTCATGCTCTTTTGCCAGTGCGCCACAATCTTTTCACCATGTCCTGAGCATATTTTTACCAGTGAGAGTGCTTATTCATTCCATAGTTTCTTTAATGGACTACCAAGGGTATCAATTAGTGACAAATGAACAGTAGCTTTACAGCTTGGATACCTGCCCAGTAGGAACAGAAACTACCAACTCTTTCACATAGGCCATAGGACAACCATCAGAGAAGTGAATTAGTGTCACTGCAGATAGGAGCTGTTTGCAGATGAGCAAAGGGAGGACAAAAAGATCCTGTTTTTACCACCAAATGTCTTAACACGTGGAAAATGACTCTAGTTAACTCACTTGTCTTACATCATGGAATATTTTTTCACCTATGACACTAAAGTTGCAGTACTACAGATGCTGCAGTAGAGGAATAAGTAAATAATAGATGAAATAATTTTTGTGTGTATGTTTTCTCAGTGCCCTTTTGTCTGGTCTATATGAGCTTGGTATGAGTGGTACCAGTGGTTTCAAAAACCTAGGAGTAGAAAATAGGGTTGTTGTGGCTTAGAACTAGTATTTATATTCCAATTTTATTTGCAGTGTTGTGCTTGCTTTGGTTATAGGTACTGAATTTAATTCCTTGGTCCTGGAAACATTCAAATAGAAACAAGAAAAAAATGTAGCGGGAAAGAGCATGATAGATTGGAATCTTGTATAAAACATGCCTAAGATAAAAGCAATACTTGTTTAGATTAGTCTTCTTAAGCATTCAGGTAATACAGCTTTCCATGTTTTTGACAAGTGTTCTGTGCCTAACATCATAGTACATGAGTTATTCTACAGCAGATTTGTTCCTGTGAGTCCTGTCCAGGCTTGTCCAGACTTGTACACAGAGTTTGAAGCTCTCCTAATTCCCTCCTACTCCCAGCTCCCCTGTTGTCAGGCTTGTGCTCCAAATGCAGGCACAGTTCTGTCCCCCCCCCCACTGGTCCCGGCTTACACAAAACTCAGTGCATAACCAGGGAGAGAAGCTTGTGGGGCCTGTGTTTCACAGCCCTTTGTAGCATGACTCTCTGGGCATGCTCAGGAAAGTGGTTTAATTAACAAGAGGGTGAATTTGTAACATATTAATTAAATCAGATTAAACTAGGCCATTTTACTTATGAATGGAAGTGTCCACATGGGGGTTTAGTATGTTTTAACTAACGCATTTTAAACTCACGTTTGAAGTCAATTTGGCTCAGTGTTCACAATTTTCCCTGCACATGTATGCCCATAGACTTTTAAATAAGAAAAAGATTTGATAACAATTTCTAATAAAGATGTTCCCCACCCCACTGGAAAGAGATCTGCAAGCTTTGTCTGTCAGTGAGTGAAAATAGTAGAAGGAGTGGAAGCTAGGCACTAAACAGAGCTGGTGCAGTGTTCCTGTCTTGTGCTCCCAGCAGTCTCCATTACTGACAAGAAGGACTTTGGAAGTCCATCCAGTCTATCCAGATCATGGGCTCTAACTACCCTGTGTTCTGTTACTGGTGATCCTGTGGCTTGGCTTGGCCAGATGTGCATGGAATGTGCAGCAGTGATGACAATGGAAAACACTGAGACGATGGCACTGCTTTGAGCTGTCATGTTAGACACAATCCTCCTTTCTCCCCCTCTAAATCCAATTAATTCCATCTTCAGTCTCTTCTAATTCCCACTGGTATTTATGAAATAAAATCTTAAGTTTCTAATCTAAGAACGAATTGTAAATTAATAGCACTAGTGTGTAACAAAAAGAAGGATTAATGCAGGCCCACACATTCACTTTTCTTTTTTGATTACATTTCTGCATTGGATGGATCTCTTAGGACTGCTACCAAGCTGTAACACAGTCAGAAAAGGGTTTATACGGTGATGAGAGAGGTGTGGGGCTTTTTTTTTTTTTTCATACTCATAGCTTGGCTAGGTTTTTGATTTTTTCAAAAATTCTGTGCTATTGTCCTACGAACAGTCTTTTAGTGATTTTGATGAATTGCTTTATTTATTATTGAGGGTGTGGGAATGATTTAGAATAACTAAAGATGGTTTTGCAAGAAAATCAATGAGGTTTGCGTTTTCTGTCCTTGGTTTGCTTTTGTGTTGAAGTGCTGCCAGAATTACTTGTAAAATCGAAGGCCTAAAATTTACCGTCCTTTTACTGTTGGAACAATATTCCTGTTGTTTTTTGTTTTCCAGCTGTATTTTGAATGTCCTGAATTTGTTACGTACTATGATTTCTTGTGTCCTTTATATTTGTATAACTGAAGATATTTCTCTTACTAGCGTTCTCAATGTTAAAGAGCATTTGCTTGCGATGCATAAATTAGCATTCGCCTCAGAAAGGTAGTGTTTTCAACTTGAAGAGTGGTGATAGACTGATGATGATTAGTATATTTTCTCGTTAATCAGACTGTGCTGCTTTTCTCTTTGTGTATCTCTGCTTTTCATTAGCGTAAATGTTTAGTACTCTATTCAACCTCCGTATGACACTGGAGGAAGTATCTGCAGCTTGGCTCTTCTTTCACCTTAAATCTATTGCTTTGCTGTTACTTAGGTCTTGTAGGGACTGTCCTTTACCATTTCCTACATTGTCCGTATGCGTTCAACCCTCCTTGATATTAGTAACAAATTCGACCTTTGCTGTCTGGCATGAGATCTTCTAAACACTTCCACTGGGCTTAATAGCTTACCAAAGAAGAAAGAGAATGGCTAGGAGAGGGAGAAGGCTATTTAGAGAGCTGAAAAGGCAACAAACCAAGATGGCTCCTTTCTGTCTGTCTCTGTGAGGTGTTTAGTTCAGTATCTCTCTTCACACAGCAGACTGGACGAGACAGGACTGCACTAGTTTGAGAGCCTTGCATATAATTTTTTGACAGGAGACCTGTTAAGCTTAATGACAGAAGTTGTTAAATTTTCTCAGCATCTGTATCGTATGTTTTCTCAAGGGAGTCATAAAAGTAGAAGTAAACACTGAAACATGTTCAGTTATCCAGTGGCTCGATTCTGACTCAGTTCATTTTTCATTGTTCCTCTGGAGCGAAGAGGCCTCAACCTGCCTGAACTGTTTTTTGATGGGTTTTGCTGCTGTGAACTGGAGCATAGAGTTGTCTGTGTTGCCTCTTCCAGGCTTGGGTGGCTAAGCTGCATCCAGAGGGATGAAGGATGGGACTTTGGAGTTATCATTTCCAATTAATTACCAGCTGCCAGACTGGCTTTTGGAGTCTTTCTGCCCTGGATTTTTAAATAGTAGCTTCATGAAGGCCTATTAGGATAGTCTGGATGAGCCCGACAGTGTTCTTTGAGGCTTCTTAAGCTGGAAGTGAACAGTCTGCCTTTACTAAATAAAGCCGACTTCCTTAGTTGGAGATGCTGCGTGTTCTGAAAGAGGTGCATGGAAAGGGTTACGAAGCCTTTGCTGGGTGGACGGAGCATGACTTTGCAGTTAGTGACTCAGCCAAGTTTAAAACTCTAGTGGTTTCTAGTTCATTTGCAAACCTTTCCTTTCTGAGTATGCTGATGAACTCATCAGTCAATGACTCTCATCAGACCCTCCAAATTGAAGCCATTATCCTTGGTCCTGCCGAAGTTCAGTTCAGACCTAGACCTTGGATAAAAAGGCATTAGTATCATCAAACAATGCTGCTAATAAATAGTGGACAAATGTGAACAACCTTTCTCTGACTTGTTTAAAGAATTTCATAGTTCGAGATACTGATGACTCTCTTAATGGCAGTAGCAAGGGCTGTATTTTTCTTGCAGTAGGAAAGGAGAGACTGTTCATTAATATAGGATGGTTGATTTTTTACTGCTAAATAACCAGACCGACAACTACCACAGCCCTAAGGATTCAGATCACTCCTCTCCCTGGAAAAGTTTTTGCATGGTGTTGTGGGTAGGAGAGCAAGTGGCTAAAATCAAAGTTTTGAGAAAAAGGGAAGATATCCTGCTGACGAGAAGCCCTGACATTGGCCCATACAGCCATTTAATGTGTAGTAGTTGGAAAGAATGTTGCTGCTTATTTACAATAAGCTTTGCACAGCAGCAGTATTCATTAGAAGTGAATACTTTTGCTGAAATACACTAAACCATGTCAGTTATCTGAGATGGCTTGTGTTTTACCTGATACAATTCTCAGATATATCTAGCTGGGACATTTTCTGTAGCACAAAGCAAGCAACAAATGCCTCTATAAAGATGAGACATTAACACCGGTAACAGTATAACTGGTAGTACTAAACATATATACCAGGCAGTTACTAGGAATTTTAATTTATTTTGCTGTGTTAAGTGGATATACAAAAGTGTTTGTCTAATTTAAGGTGTGGATAACTTTCAGTCTACTGTGTTGAATTTTATTTCACTGTAGAATGTCAGTGTCCTCTTCTGTATCTCTGTACTTTGACTCCAGTTGTTGTCAATATCTTATGCTGGATTATTGTTAGTGACTTGCACATGCAGGTGTAAATCTCTGGCGTGTGTCCCAGCATGCTATTAAGTGGAGATTATCAAAACATTACACAAAATATCTTTGAACAGAAAATGTGATTAAATTTCCAGAGGAGAAATACTAATTCTTGACCAACTATGCCATTAATATTGATGCTTGGATCCTTGTATGCTTGCCTTCTGTGAATAACAAATCCTTGTGATCCTCATACATTCGCAGTGACTGTCTCAACATGGAAATGAGCCTTTCTGTCACCATTTCTCTGCTTGCTGTTCCTTTGCCAGGACACACGGCTTTTGGAATTGAGTTTTATTAGAGTTGGAGTTGTGTGGTTTTGTTTGTTGCTGTTTTCAGCTTTTCAGCATTCTTCTGACAGAAGCTGCTATTCTTTTCAGGGTCTTCTGGATCCGTTTCTCCTCCTTCCTACATTTTGCTGATAAGGAGGCTGGAATTCCACCCCAATCGTTTGGCCCTTCATTGCAGTTGGCACCTTCCAGGAGTGAGCCCTTTGACTCACTGTTGAGAGATTGTGTTTTGCTATAATAATGATATTTTATTCCCAGAGTTTTTTTCTGCTTGTAGGAATTAGATATGCTACAATTACAGAAACGTATGCTGATTTTAAAGACTGTGTTCTGTTTGCTTAGAGCAACCATACATCGCACTTCATCAGTTAATGAGAAAGAAGACTTTTATTTTGATAGTTAAAAGAAGCTGGGCTGCTGATTGAAGTTGCTATTCCTTTGAGAGCTCTGTTCACATGCTTCAGCTTCAGAAGGTGTACTTCTAGTGGTATGCCCTGTTTGTAGGGAGTAGGAAGGAAATTGCATCATTCAGGAGAGACATAATTGTGCAAAAGGTGCAAATTACAGCTGGCTTTAGAGCTGCAAATAATTGCTTTGTTTCGTTGACTTAAAATTGTAGCGGGGGGAAAAAAAGCACTGCTGGCGTTTCTTCATGCAGCCTCCACTGGAAGCTCTTGGTGGCGTGTTGTGTGTGTGTGAATTAACACTATTCCACTGCTGTTATTGTAAACAAGCAACCTCAAACCAGCTGGGGATTTGCTCCTATACATTTTGTGTGCAATATGACTTTGTCTCATACTAAGAAAACAACTGTTTTCCTACCTGGCTTTGCACAACAGTGAAAGATTTATAGCTCCATTCCATCTGAATGAAGATTACCTTCTGTGCCCTTTTCAGAAAGGAACCTGAACAGAGTTCAAATTGCTGTGTGCCCAAGGAGTTAGGTAAGTCAGTTACACTCTTGAAATTAAGAACATCCGTGAGAAATAGTTTGTGAAAACATGTATTAGACCTATTTGAATAATTTATAGAAAATGAAAGCTATACTGAGACAGCAACCTGTATCCAGGGCTAAGGTATGAAGCCACATCAGTGTTCTTAGCTGTCTCCTAGTAAAATAGAGCCTGCGTGTAGGTCCTTGCTGTATTCCTTTTCTTCTGTTCACCTGTCACCTTACAAAGACTATTCATACTGTGTATCACAGAATCACAGAATGGTAGGGGTTGGAAGGGACCTCTGTGGGTCATCTAGTCCAACCCCCCTGACAAAGCAGGGTCACCTACAGCAGGCTGCACAGGACCTTGTCCAGGCGGG